>Ga0116142_10001226_pt1 | contig 31446 bp, 25 predicted proteins | sample AD_UKC033_MetaG_FD_89785 | JGI IMG/M metagenome (GOLD analysis project Ga0116142, IMG submission 89785) | Active sludge microbial communities of municipal wastewater-treating anaerobic digesters from USA - AD_UKC033_MetaG | ecosystem: Engineered > Bioreactor > Anaerobic > Digestate | place: USA... | reverse complement strand
TTGCGCCACTGCCCGCATCGCCCCGAGCAGGGCGTATTTGTTCCGGCTGGACCAGCCCGCCATGAACACGACCAGTTCGGCCACCGTTCCGACCGCGAAGAAAAACAGCAGCCCCGCCTCCAGGTCCACCACCACCATGTTGCGTCCGAACGGCAGCACGGCGTACACCGTGAAAGCGGTCGTGACCAGCAGCACCGGCGCCAGCCAGTGCACCACGCGATCTGCCGCGCGCGGCACGATGTCTTCCTTGATCAGCGCCTTGATGCCGTCGGCGGCGGGTTGCAGCAATCCGAACGGGCCCACCCGGTTGGGGCCGTAACGATTCTGGATGCGCCCCAGCCCCTTGCGCTCCATCCACACCATCGCGGCGAAGAGCGTCGGGAAAATGACCAGCAACGGAATGATCGAAAGCAGCAGGGAGACGAGCGGCTGCCAGGCCTCCGGCAAAATGCCTGCACACCGGGCCAGCGCCCAATGCTTGAGTTGCACGAAGAGTTGATCCACTCCGGACATGGGCAGCTTCTAAGCCGGCGGCCGCCGGAGGGAATCCGGAGCGAACGTAAGCGGCGTCAACATGGGCATTTCAACTGGTTGGGGGCGGGGCCGCCGCCTTGGTTTTGAGCTCCGCCGCCGCCCGGGCTTTGGCCTGCGCCCGGGCCCGTTCCTGCGCGAGCACGGCGTCGGAGGCGGCGGCATCCGTCGGATGCAACTGCTGATAGTACGCATTGGGTCTGGCCAGTTGATCCTTATGCACGAGCAAAGCGGCGAACCGGTCCGGGGTGCTCCATTCGTAATCGGTGTCCATTTTGATCGCTTCAAACGGGCAAACCTCGACGCAAATCTGGCAGCTCATGCACACCGAGAGGTCAATGTCGAAGATTGCCGGATAAAACTGCATCTGTCCCTTGTAGTCCGGCTTCTTGTCCTTGCTTTTGACGATGTAGATGCACTGGGGCGGGCACTCCTTTTCACATATCTGGCAGGCCACGCAGCGCAGTCCCGTTTCCCAATCCTCGCCGTCATAGACCAGGAAGGGAAACTGCCGCGCGTTCTCAATCTGCGGCTCGCGCTCCTCGGGATACTGCACGGTGGTCAGCCGGTCTTCCCGGACATAACTGCCCAGGAAATTGCGTGCCGTCTCCACCATGCCTTTGATGATCCCTTCGCCAAGCATATAATCTTCCCGCCACCGCCGCCCGCCCCGATTGGTGGGGAGGTTAAAATTCACTGCACCACGAATCAAGTCGCGAGCGGTCCGGGCCAGTCACCGCGGGTAGCTGGATACGGCGCGCACATACTGCGCCCGCTCGAACGCGGTCGGGTCGGGGCAGCTGCGCTGGCTCATGCTGCCACGAAGCTGGTCCAGTGATGCATACCCGTGCTGCTCCAGCCAGTGGCGCATGTCGCGTTCCACCACCGCCAGATGCTGCTCCCCGTAACGCAACAACGCGGAACACATCATCGTCACGTCGGCACCCGCCATCAGCATTTTCAGCGCGTCACTGGCCCGGTGGATGCCGCTGCTCGCGGCCAGGCTCAACTGCAGCTGATCGCGCAGGATGGCCGTCCAGCGCAACGGCAGGCGCATGGCCATGGGCGTGCTCAACAACACCTTGTTGGTCACCTCCAGCGCCTCCAGATCCAGGTCCGGCTGATAAAACCGGTTGAACAGCACCAGTCCGTCCGCGCCCGCGGCCTCCAGCCGTCGCGCCACATGGGCAAAATTCGTGAAGAACGGACTCAACTTCACCGCCACCGGAATCCGCACCTGCTGCCGGACGGCCTGCAGGATGTCCACGTACCGATTCTCGATTTCCAGCGCCGTCAAGGATGGATCGGTTGGAATCCAGTAAATGTTCAACTCCAGCGCATCCGCGCCCGCCTGCTCCATCTGCCGGGCGTAATCCATCCAGTTGCCGCGGGTCGCTCCGTTCAAGCTGCCGATGATCGGCACCCGCACGGCCGCCTTGGCCCGGGCCAGTTTCTTTAAATACAGCTCCGGCCCCACGTGAAATTCCGAGGGCACGGGAAAATAGCTCAACGCCTCGGCGTAGCTTTCCGTTCCCTGCTCCAGGCACTCAAACAAGTCGCGGCGTTCCAGCGAAAGCTGCTCTTCAAACAACGAGTGCAGCACGATCGCCCCCGCGCCGGCGGCTTCCAGGCGCTTGATCTGGTCCAGGTTCTCGGTCAGCGGTTGCGCTGCGGAGGGGACCAGGGGGGAGCGGAGTTTCAAACCGAGATAAGTGGTTTCGAGGTTCATAAGGCCTCCTATGCAATGCCCAGGGCTTTCGTTATGTGGTTTTCGGCATGATCTAATTGGCCGGCGGCATGTTACTTGGCCGCGCCCATGGCCGCCGGCACGGGCGTTTCAGGCGGGTCCTCTCCGGGCTTCCACTCCCGGGCCGCCAGGTGCTGGTAGAGCTTCCACCGCAAATTCACCTCTTCCTGCGCGCGCGTCAGCAGGGTTTGCGCCGCCTCCGGATGGCTCTTGCCCAGCATTTTGTAGCGGTTTTCCATGGCCCGATATTCGCCCAGTTTGAGGCGCGGATTGCCGGAATCCAATTGCAACGGATTCTCCCCGCGCGCCGCGCGGTCGGGATGGTACCGATACAACAACCAGTGTCCGGAGTTCACCGCCGCCTTCTGGTTTTGCATGCCGGTGGCCATGTTGATGCCGTGCGCAATGCACTGCGAATAGGCAATGATCAACGCCGGCCCTTCATAGGCCTCGGCCTCCAGAAACGCTTTCAGCGTGTGCTCATCCTTCGCTCCCATCGCCACGCTGGCCACGTAGATGTTTCCGTACGTCATGGCGATCAGCCCCAGGTCCTTCTTCGCCGCCGGCTTGCCCCCCACCGCAAATTTCGCCACCGCCCCCAGCGGCGTGGCTTTCGAGGCCTGGCCGCCGGTGTTGGAATAAACCTCCGTATCCAGCAACAGCACCTTCACATTGTGACCGCTAGCCAGCACGTGATCCAGGCCACCGTAGCCAATGTCGTAACCCCAGCCGTCCCCGCCGATGATCCACACGCTCTTGCGCACCAGCATGTCCGCCAGGACCAGCAGGCGCCGGGCTTCCGGGGAATTCAGCGTCGCGAGCCGGCGTTTCAATTCGGCGACCCGCTCGCGTTGCTCATAAATGCCGGCTTCATCCTTCTGATCTGCCGTCAACAGGCCCTCCACCCATTCCGCGCCGAGTGCGCCGGACAGTTGTTGCAACAACTCACCGGCAAACTGGCGCTGCTTGTCCAGGCTCACCCGGAACCCCAGCCCGAATTCCGCGTTGTCCTCGAACAACGAATTGCTCCAGGCCGGTCCGCGGCCTTCATGATTTTTCGTCCACGGCGTGGTGGGCAGGTTGCCGCCATAAATGGAGGAACAACCGGTGGCGTTGGCCACGATCATCCGATCGCCGAAAAGTTGTGTCAGCAGCTTGATGTAGGGGGTCTCCCCGCACCCCGCACACGCACCCGAAAATTCAAACAGGGATTCCAAAGTCTGCATGCTGCGCACGTTCTGGGTCGAAACCGTCCGCCGGTCCAATTCCGGGATTGTCAGAAAATGTTCCCAATTCCTGATCCCCGCCTGCCGCACGGGCGCCTGCGGCTGCATGTTGATGGCTTTCAGTTTGGCCTCGGACTTGTTCCGGGCCGGGCAGACGTCCACGCAAACACCGCAGCCGGTGCAATCCTCCACCGCCACCTGCAGTGTATAACGCTTGTCCTTCCACTCGGGCAAACGCGCCGGCACGGATAAAAATCCCGCCGGATCCAAAACGGCATCGTCGTACACCTTGCTGCGAATTGCCGCGTGCGGACACACAAAGACGCATTTTCCGCATTGGATGCAAATGTCCGGCTCCCACACCGGCACCTCCACCGCCAGATTCCGCTTCTCCCACCTGGCCGTGGCGGTCGGATACGTGCCGTCGTTGGGCAGGGCGCTGACCGGCAGGCGGTCGCCTTTCCCGGCAATCACCGGCCCGAGCACGCGCCGCACAAACTCCGGCGCGCCATCCGGCACCGGCGGCCGGATGGCGGTCACGCTGTCCACGGCCTCCGGCACCGGCACCGCGCAGAGATTGGCCAGGGTCGTATCCACCGCGGCGATGTTCCTCTGCACCACTTCGTCCCCCTTTTTCCCGTAGGCTTTCCGGATGGAATCTTTGATGGCGTCGATGGCCGCGTCGCGCGGCAGCACCCCGGACACCGAGAAGAAGCAGGTTTGCATCACGGTATTGATCCGCAACCCCATCCCGGCGGCGCGCGCCACGCGGAGCGCGTCAATGGTGTACACCTTCGCCCGCTTCGCGATCAAATCCCGCTGCGTTTCCGGGGGCAGATGCTGCCAGACCGCTTCGGGCGGGTGCGGGGAATTCAACAACAATGTGCCGCCCGGCACGAGACATTCCGCCACGTTCATGCGTTGCAGGAACAGCGGTTGATGGCACGCGACGAAATTCGCCTGCGTGATGAGGTAGGTCGAACGGATCGGTCGGGGGCCGAAGCGCAAGTGCGACACGGTGGTTGCGCCGGCTTTTTTGGAATCATAAACGAAATAACCCTGCGCAAAATACCCGGTGTTCTCACCGATGATCTTGATGGATTCCTTGTTGGCGCCCACGGTGCCGTCCGAGCCCAGTCCATAAAACAGGGCCCGCGTCACCTCCGGCGGTTCGATCGAAAACGTCTCGTCCACCACCAGGCTCGTCTGGCACACGTCGTCGTTGATCCCCACCGTGAAATGGTTTGCGGGTGCGGGGGCCGCCAGGTTGTCAAACACCGCCTTCACCATCGCCGGGGTGAATTCCTTGGAAGACAGGCCGTAGCGTCCTCCGACCACGACCGGCGCCACGGGGAACGCTCCCGCGGTGGTCGCCTTGCGCCCGGCCTCGGCGAGCGCCTGCAGCACATCCAGGTAGAGCGGCTCGCCACCCGCCCCTGGCTCCTTCGTCCGATCCAGCACGGCCATCTTCCGTACCGACGCCGGGAGTGCGGCCACGAAGCGTTCCGCGTCCCACGGCCGGTAGAGCCGCACCTTCAACACCCCCAGCCGCTGACCATGGGCGTTCAGGTGGTCCACCGTTTCATGCACCGTCTCCGCCCCCGACCCCATCAGAACAATTACCGATTCCGCATCCGGCGCGCCGTGATATTCGTACGGCTGATAGGTGCGTCCGGTCAGTTCACCAAACCGCGCCATCGTCGCGGCGACAATCGCGGCACACCGGGCGTAGAACGGATTGACCGCCTCGCGCGCTTGGAAATAAACGTCGGGATTCTGGGCCGTGCCGCGCAGCACCGGACGGTCCGGCGTCAGTCCGCGCTCCCGATGCGCCGTGACCAGTTCTTCCTTGATCATGGCCCGGAGAGTCGCGGCGGTGATCATTTCGATCTTGCCCACTTCGTGCGAGGTGCGGAACCCATCGAAGAAATGCACAAAGGGAATCCGGGACTCCAACGTTGCGGCGTGCGCAATCAGCGCCAGGTCCTGGGCCTCCTGCACCGAGTTGGAACACAGCATCGCCCAACCGGTCTGCCGGGCGGCCATGACATCCTGATGATCGCCAAAAATGGACAACGCCTGCGCGGCAATTGAGCGGGCCGCGATGTGAAACACCGTCGGGGTCAGTTCCCCGGCAATTTTGTACATGTTGGGAATCATCAGCAGCAAGCCCTGCGATGCGGTGAAGGTGGTGGCGAGCGCCCCGGTTTGCAGGGCGCCATGCACCGCACCGGCGGCTCCGGCCTCGCTTTGCATCTCGACCACCGCCGGCACCGTGCCCCAGAAATTATGCCGGTGGTACGCCGCCCACTGATCCGCCCATTCCCCCATCGGCGACGCCGGAGTGATGGGATAGATGGCGATCACCTCGCTGAGCTGGTAGGCAATCCGGGCCACGGCTTCATTCGCGTCCAGGGTCTGAAAGTGCGCTTGTTTCATCTGCACAACAGCGTCCCCGAGATGGCGGCATCTGGAAAACCATCTCTTGTCAATCAATGCCCAGAAATTGCGTTAACGCCGCCCGCCGGATGTGCGGCCTGGTGGCGCACCGCTCACACAGCGCAGTCCGGCCGGTCTTCCGCTTGCAACTGCAACCTGGGCGCGGGGTGTTTCTGCAGGGGGTTCCGCGTGAACTGTTCCGTTTCCAACCAGTCGAGCCATTGTCCGGTCAGCGCCAGCACTTCCGTGAGATCAAGCTGTTCCCGCACCGGCAGATGCCGGCTCAAGTTGGCGCGGGCCAGCTTGAGCAGGGCGGCGGCCGGTCGCAGCCGGTCTTTTTGCAGGTGTACAAACGCTCCAGCCAGTTGAATCAACCCCTGGTAAAATTTCCCCAACGGCCCGTGGCGCTCCGTCAGCCAGAGTTCCTCCAACACATCATGCGCCTCATAAAACTGCTGCTGATTGAAACAATCGAAATAGGCCAGGTAATGCGCGTCCAGCGGCCCGCCTTGAAAGGCGGCGATGCGCCCGGCGATCTTGCCGCTCTTCCTGCTCACCATGTGATCCTATCGCCGGGCAGCGTCCGGCCAAGATCATTTTTCGAAAGCCCAAGGCCGGGCACGCCAGGTGTCCCGTCCCGGGGTTACGGCGCGATCTGCACGATTCTCAGCCCCCCGGGCGCTGCGGGACGCTGCCGGACGGTGAACAGGAAAATCCGATCCGCGCTGGCCCGACCGTCATTCACGGTGACGGTGATCTCCGTAACCCCGGCCTGGTCCGCCGCCGGCAACAGGTTCAGGCTGCGGCTGGCCCCGGAGCCGCTGATCACGATATCCGCATCGGCAAGGAGCGATTGATTCGTCGAAGTCACGGTGACGGCCAGACTGCTGGCGGCCGTTTCCTCGTCGTCAATCATAAACGAAATTGGCGGGACGACCGCCCCCATCGCCACCGATTGATCGGCGATGGTCGAGATGGTGGGTCGGCGATTCACCGACACGTTGAACGTACGGGTCAGCGTGTTGTTGCTGGCTGCGCCGTCGTTCACCGTGACGGAGATGACCGCCCCGCCGGCCGCTCCCGCCACGGGGGTGAACCGGAGCGCCCCGATGGCATCCGGGCTGGAATAGATCACAGTGGGATGCGGGATCAAGCCCGGGTTGCTGGAAGTTGCCGTCACCCCGAGGGTTTGAGTCTCGTTCGTTGCGCCACTGGTGATGCCGGACAGGTTGACGGTCTGCAAGCCATCGCCTTCGTTCAGGACCAGGTCCGTCAATGTGTTGAGTGTGGGTGGCTGGTTCACTGGATTGACCGTGACGGTAAAGGTCCGCGTGACGAGGTTGTTGCTCGCGCCGCCATCATCCACCGTGACGGTGATGCTGGCGGTGCCGAAACCGAAGGCCACCGGGGTGAAGCGCAACGTGCCTGTCGTATTGGGACTGGTGTAAGTGACCGTGGGATCGGGGATCAACGCCGGATTGCTCGATCTGGCGGTCACCACCAGCGTCTGCAGTTCATTCGATGCGCCGCTGCCGATGCCCGAGAGATTCACCGTTTGCTGCCCGACGCCTTCATTCACCGTCACATCGGCAATCGCGCCGAGCGTGGGGGGCTGGTTGGCCGGCGGCAGGGGCTGATACATCACTTCATTCGAGAAAACGCTCTCATCCCCGTTCGTATTGAACGCGGTGGCGGCGAAATAATAGGTCGCCCCCACCAGCAATCCGGAGATCGTCGCCGTGGTCGCCGCGCCCACCGTGATCGCGTTGGTATAACTGCCGCTGCCCGGCCCGTAATGGATGCGGTAACCCACCACCTGCGGATCCGGGGACGGATCCCAGGCCAGCCGGACCTCGGCGGCGCGGGCGGAGAATGAACCTGGGCTGGTGATGGAAACAATGAGAAGCGTGACAACCGTCGCGAACCTCCCTCTCGATACGACTCCTTGATACAACATACGTCGAACCCGCCCATGCAGAATCGTTGCCAACATCGTCGCGATGGTGCGACGTCCGGGAACACGACACGATTATCAAGCGCTTACGGAACGATGTTCAGATTCCGAACGAGCCGGAATCCCGGGACCTTGTCCGGCGTGTGGAAAACCTGCATGGCGCTTGTCCAGTTTCCCAAGTTGCGCAGCGCATTGCCCCGTGGAATTCCCGGGGCGGGAAAAGCTTTCACCGGGCCGCCCCCGGTCTGGCGGCAGCGGTCCATCGCGGCGAACGGTGTGACCTGTCGCAGCCTGCGAAGTGACCAATCGGCGGGAATTAGCGCACGGCTTTAAAATCCAATGGCGCGTTGGCAGTACCTCCGCGCCTCCGTGGCAGGGACGACGAATGGCCCCAGAACTTCTCCCGGCATCGCTGACCGGACCAACCCGCGCCACGCGCACCTGCAGTTGCATTCCGCCTCCGGCCCGCTTGACGGCGACGGGTCGAAGGACATCCACATTCTGCGATTGAGGCGGGAGCGCGAATCTGCCACTCTGGCGGCGCGCAATTTGCCGTCCAAGCATGATTGAGTATCTAGGTAAATTTCACCCACTAATTGTCCACCTGCCCATCGGTTTCCTGGTGTTGTTGGGGCTGTTTGAGTGGCTGGCCCTGCGTCCGGGCGGCCGCCGGCTCCGGGTGGCCAACCGGTTGATTCTGCTGTTCACGATACCGGCGGCGCTGAGTAGCGTGCTCCTGGGCTGGTTCATGGCCATCAACCCGCACTATGAGGCGCGGACTTTGTTCTGGCATCGCTGGCTTGGCACCCTGGCCGGGGTGGCGGTGCTGCTGCTTTGGATCATCCGGCAACGCGGTTGGTTTACTGCCTATCGCCGCAGTTTGTTCGTCACCTTGATCCTGCTCGGCGTCGCCGGTCACTTCGGAGGATCGCTCACTCATGGGAGCGGCTTTCTTTCCTGGCCGAAAAAGCGTCTTCCCGCTGCGGCCCCCGTCTCCAGCGAGGTCTTGCTGGCGCAGCCGGTTTACTCCACCTTCATCCAGCCTCTGTTCAATGATTATTGCATCAGTTGCCATGGCGAAACGAAATCCAAGGGCGGTTTGCGCCTCGATAATGCGGAACAAGTGCTGAAGGGCGGCGATTCAGGCTCCCTCTTTGCCCCGGCGGAAGGAGCGCAAACCTTGATCGGCTGGCACATCAACCTGCCCGAGGGGGACGAGGACCACATGCCGCCCGACGGCAAACCCCAACCCTCCTCCGCGCAATTGGCCGTGCTCAATTGGTGGTTGAAATCCAACCGCCAGACACAACCGGTGACCCTGCGCGAACTCGAGCCGGGGCCGGAGATTCTGCAGGCCATTCGCGCCAGTATCGCCGCCAACCCCAAGTGAGCCTGCGCCAGTGTGAACCGGCGGCCGCTCTCCAGTTTATGTTACACAGTGAATTAATTCCCGCCCCCGACTCCGGTTCAAAGCATTTAATGATCATGTTGCACGGCTTGGGCGACAGCCTTGAAGGCTATCGCTGGCTGCCGGAGGCGCTGCAACTGCCGTGGTTGAACTACCTGCTGGTCAACGCCCAGGATGACTACTACGGCGGCTATTCCTGGTTTGACCTGGATGGCGAGCGCACGCCCGGGATCCACCGCAGCCGCAAATTGCTGTTCGACCTGCTCGACGCGCAACGGCAGGCGGGTTTCCCGACCGAACAGACCACGGTCGGCGGATTTTCCCAGGGTTGTCTGATGACGATGGAGGCCGGATTGCATTACCCGCACCGGTTTGCCGGGCTGGTGGGCATCAGTGGGTGGATCTCCGAGTTGGATCAGGTGCTTGGCCATTTGCCGCCCCTGACCCGCCAGCAACGGTTTCTGGTCACGCACGGCACCCATGACCCGGTCGTTCCCTGCGAGATCACGCGGAAGCAGATCAAACGCTGTCAGGAGGCCGGGTTGAACATCGAATGGCACGAATTTCAAAAACCGCACACTATTGCGGGCGAGGAGGAATTGCGGGTAATCCGAAAATTTGTGCAGGCCGGTGCCGGCCGAACCATTTGACCCGGGCCGTTCGCCCCGGCGGCAATCCCAGTCTCCCCTCCGGCGCGCAGAGCGTGGCAGTCGGGTGACCAGACTACGGTTGACGTCGCACCAAGGCCAGCCCCTTGAGCAGGTCCACAGCCCGTCCCAAAACTACGTCCTGCAGAACTGGCGGTGCGGGCTCGGTCTCGCGTTGTCGCACGAAGTTTTCGTCCAATTCCACGCCTTCGCGCCGGGCCCGCACCAGATCCGCCTCGTTGGTGTGGAAACGCCGGATCACGCGATTTGTCGCGGTGGTGGCAATGTTCGTCCCGGTCGCCTTGGCGAGCCCATACGGATCATCCCAATAAGTGCGTTCTTCCGCCTCGCTGACGGCAACGGGAATATCCGGCTCCAATCCGGAAGCCAATGACCGGGTTTTTCCGCCGAAGCGAAGGGGCGCAGTGGCAATGCGAACGTGCTGGCCGTTTTTTAAAGTAAACTCGCTGGTCAGCATCGCCGTACCGGGCGTTCGGCTTCCCATCACCAGACCATGACCGGAACCGCCCACCAAAGCCGCCAGCGCTTCCGCCGCGCCCTGCGTCTGGCCATTCACCAGGACCACCGTGGGCCAGATCCAGGCGTTGGTTTTTGTGGTCGAACTGATCATCCCGCTGCCCGGGTCCAACAACTCACGCGCTTGCGCATCGAACAAATCCGCCGTGGCGGCGGCGGCCGCATAGTCATGTCCCCCGGCAAAGCGCAAATCCAGCACCAATCCCTTGACGACCGGATTGGTCTGGAGGAGGGCGTTGCCGGCCGCCCGCACTGCCGCAGCCAGCCCGCCTTCCACTTGCCGCACCCGCAGATACGCGATCTCGCCCTCGAAAACCTTGATTTGGGTGAGATTCGTTGCCGGTATGGCCGGCGACGCTTCGGAGGTGAGCAGCTGCACCTTGCCCCGGAATCCGCGCAACAAGCCTTCGGTTGCCTGCCGGTCAATCTCCGCGCGGGTCACACCGGGCAGGGTGGTTTGAATCAACTGGCGCAGCTCGTCAAAGTCCGGAAGCGCCTCCGCCCCCTTCATCGTGGTTGCGCCCAGCACCAGGCCCGCCATCACCCACCCGCAACTCAGCGTAACGCAATGTTTCATAAAACAATTCATCCATCTTTCCGTCTGTCCCGGCGTTCGGCGAGGAAAAACTTTGGCGACCGGCGCAAACCACTGTCCGAAGAGTGCTGCCGCCCCCCCACCTCGCCTCATCGGGCGAGACCATCGGGCTTCGAGCTGCGGCCAAGATCAACCGTCCGTGGCCCGACCGGACAATGCGGCGCGGCCGCGCCGCACTCACGCCAGTCCCGTCCAAGTTGGGGGGAAGCGCCCGGAGGAGCTGCGGGGTTTCGAGCTTGCCTCGCTTCCGGCGGAACCGTTTACTTAAGCGGCAACCAAAACCGATGCGGCGCTTATGATCGTTTACATCATCTGTCTCACTGTGGGGCTGCTGTTCACCTTCATCAGTGCCATCGCCAGCCACTTTTTCGGGGGGCACGACGCGCCCGAAATCGGCACGGGCGGCGCCGCGGAGGCGGGGTTCGATTCCAGTGGTGTGCCGGGCATTTCCTTTTTCAGTCCCACGGTGCTGAGCATCTTCGTCACCTCCTTTGGTGCGTTTGGTCTGATCTTCAGCAAGATTGGCGCGACGCAGAGTCCTTGGTTGAGCGCGCCGCTGGCGCTCGTCGGCGGCGGGATTGTGGCCGTGCTCGGCTTTCTGCTGTTCAATGCCATGTTCCGGAAGACTCAGAGCTCCAGCGAATCGCGCGTCGCCACCCTGATCGGACAGTCCGCCTCGATCATTACGCCGATTCCGGAGAACGGCGTGGGGGAAATTGCCTACGTGCAGGGCGGCATCCGGTACACCGCACCGGCGCGCACCACCCCCGGCCGCGCCATTCCCTCCGGGCAACCGGTTAAAATCACGCGCATCATCGGCACCCAGTTTTACGTCGAAGCCACCGGCTAATCCATCAACCAATGCAATCTACCCTGCCCCCCGCCATGAACCTGACTCCCTGTTTCGCGGCAATCGCCGATCTGCCCCTGATGACCATCATCTTCAGTGTCGGCGTCATTGCGATCGTTTTCTTCATCACGGCCGGCATCTGGGCGAGCCGCTACACCAAGGTCGGGCCCAACCAGGTCCTGATCATCTCCGGCCGCAAGCACCGCATCCTGGATCCGGACGGCACAGCGCGGGATATCGGCTTTCGCGTGGTCAAAGGCGGCGGCGTCTTCGTCTGGCCGGTGGTGGAAAAAGTGGACGTGCTCTCGCTGGAACTGCTCACCATTGACGTGCAGACGCCGGAAGTTTACACGAGCAAGGGCGTGCCGGTGCGGGTGGATGGCGTGGCGCAAATCAAGGTGAAGGGCGACGATATTTCCATCGCCACGGCAGCGGAGCAATTTCTGAGCAAAGGCACGGACGAAATCCGGAACATCGCCACGCAAACCATGGAGGGGCACCTGCGCGCCATCCTGGGCACGTTGACCGTGGAGGAGATTTATCAGAATCGTGATGCCTTTGCGACGAAGGTGCAGGAGGTGGCGGCGGGCGACATGGCGAACATGGGACTGCAAATCGTCAGTTTCACCATCAAGGACATCCGGGATACGCAGGGCTACCTGGACGCGCTCGGCAAACCGCGCATTGCCCAGGTCAAGCGCGACGCCCAGATCGCCCAGGCCGAGGCGGACCGCGATGCGATGATCAAATCCTCCCAGGCGCAGCAGGCCGGCCAGGAGGCCAAATTTGTGGCGGACACCAAAATCGCCGAGGCGCAGCGCGATTACCAGATGAACGTGGCGAATTACCAGGCCAGCGTGAATACCAAAAAGGCGGAAGCCGACCTGGCCTACGATTTGCAGAAGTACAAGACCGGCCAGCTCGTCAAGGCGGAGGAGGTGCAGGTCAACATCATTGAGAAGCAGAAACAGATCGAGCTGCAACAACAGGAAATCCTGCGCAAACAACGCGAGCTGGAAGCCACCGTGCAAAAACCGGCGGATGCGGAACGTTACAAGGTCGAAACGCTGGCCAACGCCCGCAAGTTCCAATTGGAGACGGAAGCCGCCGGTACCGCCGCCGCCGCCAAGGCCGAAGGTTTTGCCAACGCGGACGTGCAAAAAGCCACTGGTCTGGCCGAGGCCGAGGCGAACAAGGCCAAGGGTCTGGCCGAGGCGGCAATCATCGAGGCGCAAGGCCGCGCAAACGCCGAGGCCACGCGGCTCAAAGCCGAAGCGTTTCAAAAATACAACGAGGCTGCCGTGATCGAACTGCTCGTGAAGGTGCTGCCGGAAATCGCCACCAAGATTGCCGAGCCGCTCAGCAAGACCGAGAAAATGGTGATCATCAATTCCGGCAGCGGTCCCGGCGGCGGCGCGAGCAAGCTCACTGGCGACGTGACGCAGATCATCGCGCAACTGCCGCCCGTGTTGGAGAGTTTGACGGGAGTGAAATTTGAGAAGCTGCTCGAACAAGTTCCCGCGTTGAAAAAAGCGATGGGGAAGGAGGACGCGGCGAAAGGTTGATCATGGCCGGGGCAAAATGGTTTCGCTCCACCAATTCTAGCGGCCACGGAGTGGCCAAACTTGCATAGTCATGCGCCTGTTTGAAGCCATCATTGAAGCAAATCACCAGGCCGCCGCCGGCGACGCCAACGCCGGTTTGCGTCCGGCGGAGTTCACAGATGCGTTGCCAGTCGCAGCGTTGACGTGTTTTGACGCGCGGCTGAATCCGCTCCTTCCGGAAGTGCTCGGTCTCCCGGAGGAGTGGTTCATCTGGTTGCGTAATGCCGGCAACGTCGTGACCCATTCCACAAGCAGTACGGTTCGCTCCCTGGCGCTGGCTTGTGCGGTCAAAGGGGCCAGGGAAATCTGCGTCATCGGCCATACCGATTGCCAAATCTGCCGCACCAGCACGATGCAGCTGCTGGAACGGCTCAAGTCGCTGGGAGTGCAACGCCAATTATTGCCGGACAACGTCAATGAATTTTTCAACGTCTTCAGCAGTGAACGACAAAATGTGATCAAGGCGTGCGAGGTCGTGCGGAGCAGCCAGCTTATCAGCCCGCAAATTCCCGTTCACGGTCTGTTGCTGGATACTTCCACCGGACGCCTGGAGTGGCTGGTCAACGGCTATCAGAATTGGGCCGCGCCGGGCGCGCCGGGGAGCGGGATGCTGCGCTCGGCAGGTGAAACCGTGGATAAACTCAAATCGCTGGCGGAGTTTCAGTTCGGCGAAATGAAATTCCCCGAAACCAAGATCGGCGAATTCGTCACGCCAGCCGGAGATTGGTTGAGCGACAAGATCGAAGCGCGACCAACCCCGATGGAAGCCGCGCAACCCACCACGCCCGTCGCCGCTGCGGCCGGCAAGCTGGTCGCCGCCGCGAAAGTTGTTTTGGCGCAACCGCCGCAACCTCCCGCCCAAGCGGGACCGAAACCCATTCCCCTGCCGCCCAGGATTCCGCCGCGCATCCAGCCATCCAAGCCCAAATTTTTCCGTCTCAAATAAGGCGCCGCCCGCTACGTCAAAGGGGCGAGGCAATTCAGTCCGAAATGCCGCTGATATTCGCGCATGATGTAACGGTCCGTCATGCCCGCCACGTAATCACACACCGCCCGATGCAAGCCCTCCCGTCGGATGCGCCGCCGCGATTGCTCGCCGATTTCCTTTGGATGCCGCAGATAGAAATTGAAGACCGTCTCCAGCATGCGCACCGCCCGGGTGTTGGCTTCATCCACCCGCTGGCTGAAGTAGAGATGGCGGTAGAGAAATTTGCGCATCTCCTGGTTTTGCCGCCGCCGCGCCGGACTGTACTGCACCAGCGCGGTTCGATATAAACGAACGTCATCCGCGCTTTGCACCCCGGCGGCGGCAATCAGCTTTTCCGAAGTCGCCACCACATCCCGCACTTGCGCATCAATCAGCGCGCGGATGATGGCGTTGCGCCGCGGTTCCCCGGAGAGACTCCCCTGCTCTTTCCGCACCCGGCGCGCGGTTTCCTGCCAAACCACCACGTGACGATTCAACTCCGCTTCTGAAAGCAGGCCCGCATCCAGACCATCATCCAGATCGTGGCTGTAGTAAGTGATCTCATCGGCCAGATTGGCGACCTGGGCTTCCAGGGACGCCTGGCGGGCGGCGAAGCCCGCGCGCCGGCCCGGATGATCGTAGGCGGTGAAATGTTTGACCAGCCCCTCGCGCACTTCCCAGGTGAGATTGAGTCCCGAAAACGCGGCATACTTCTGCTCCAACACTTCAACCACGCGCAGGCTTTGCCGGTTGTGCTCAAAGCCGCCGTGCCCTTTCATCAGCCGATCCAGCACCTGCTCTCCGCGATGCCCAAACGGCGAATGTCCGAGGTCATGCGCCAGCGCGATGGTTTCGGTGAGGTCTTCGTTGAGCCGCAGGGCGCGCGCGATTCCGCGCGCAATGGCGGCCACTTCAATGGTGTGCGTAAGCCGCGTGCGCAAATGGTCGCCCGTGCCATTGAGAAAAACCTGGGTCTTGTATTCGAGCCGGCGGAAGGCGCGTGAGTGGATGACGCGATCCCGATCACGTTGATATTCGGTCCGCCAGGGGGATGCCGCCTCCTTGTGCTTGCGTCCGCGCGAATCGCCGCTCATTTGCGCGTAGGGCGCGAGCGTCTGTCGCTCGAGCTGTTCCAGTTCCGGGCGCGTGCGCGGCATGGCGGGGGCCGCGCGTTTAAAGCGCCACGGAAACGGGCAGCGGGATGCCTCGCAGCTCAAAGAGCCGCCGGATCGTGTCCTCAATCAGATTGTTGGGGCAGCTGGCCCCGGCGGTGATTCCCACCGTGATGCGTCCCGGCGGCAGCCAGTTCAGGGTCTCCACTTCCTGCTTGTGATGCTGGTCGTAATGCGAGATCCGGTCTGCCGAAATCATCTTGGTCGCATTCTTGATGAAGTAGGTGGGCAACACGGCCTCCCCCATTTCCGCCAGATGTGACGTGTTTGAGGAATTGTAACCGCCGATTACGATCAGAAAGTCCATTTTCTCGTGCAGCATTTTTTCCAACGCGCCCTGACGATCCTGCGTGGCGCCACAAATCGTATCGAAAAAGCGGAAGTGTTGATCCAGATGTTCCGCGCCGTAGCGTGCAATCATCGCATCCCGCAACCGGCGCTGCACTTCCTCGGTTTCCCCGCGCAGCATGGTGGTTTGGTTGGCCACCCCCACCGCCTGCAGGTGCAGGTCCGGGTCGAAATCCTGGGAATACGCCCCTTGAAATTTATCCAGAAACTCCCGCTTGCTTCCGCCGGCCTTGATGTAATTGCACACGTAATCCGTTTCCGCAAGGTTCAGCACCACCAGATAATGACCATTGCCCCCCGCGCGCGCCTGCGACGTGGTCGCCTTGGTTTCCTCATGCTTGGCTTTGCCGTGAATGATGCTCGTGATGTTGTCCTTGGAATATTGCCGCACCCGCTTCCACACGCTCATCACATCACCGCAGGTCGTGTCCACAATGATGCAGCCCTTCTCCTCAATTTTTTTGCGGGTGGCCACTTCGGTGCCGAACGCCGGAATCAAGACCGCGTCACCCGGCTGGATGCGCGCCAGCTCGGCTTCCGTCGGCTTCGGGGAAATGATTTGGATGCCCATGTGGCGGATTTGGTCATTCACGTCCGGGTTGTGAATGATTTCACCGAGCAGATAAATCGGTTTTTCCGGGGCCACGTCGGAAAAGTATTTCTTGGCCGCGTAGGCGAGATCAATGGCGCGCTCCACGCCGTAACAAAAACCAAATTCCTTCGCCAGCTTGATGGTGAGGTCCCCCGCCGCCAGCACCCCGCCGTTCGCGCGGATTTTTTCCACAATCTGACTGCGATAATGGGAGATCACCTTGGCCTGCACTTCCTCCATGATGTCGGGGCGGCGCAGGTTGATTTTCTTGGGTGGCGCGATGGGCGCTGGCGTTGCCATAACAGGACAAGTCTAGCCTCTGTGCGCCGGACGTCGAGCAGAAACCCGGAGGCAAACAGGCCGCGCCCCGCGCCGACAAACTGCAATCATGGCCTTCCTGGCGGCGCGCGGCGACTCCGGCCGCTCCTGACGGAACGCCTGCCCGCCGCAACGCCGGGTAATGGGCGTCCTCCCGCAGCTTCGTCCGTGCCGGACCGCTCGTGCCGGCGGTTGTGACGTTGATCAAGTGGCTCGCGCAGGCGTGTACAAACCCACGGCGCCCCTCGCCGGTAAGATTCCCGTTGCCACCACATGGGAAATTGATGGTGGCAGGCAGGTTCAACGTCAGGTTGTCGCGGGCGGTACGGTCATACGCGTCCCGGGCCGTGGCGGTCCAGGGGTTGGCGGCACCGAACGACGGAATGTTGGTCTTGGCCTCGATTCGACCGGCCTGGAGGGCGGAGAATTCCAAATCCGCTTGCCGCGAACGCGGATCTCGCATAATAGTTTCCTGATCGGTCGTGGCGTACGAGATTGGCTCCGGGCATTTGCTGCCAGCGCCGGTCTGAATTTTCGGATGAACTGGTCTTTCCGGTTGCCGGCCTGGGAGCCGCAACATTGGAAACCGGGCATTGCGGAGTAAAAATGCGCAGTTCATCCCAACACCATCCACGGTTCGGAGCGTAGCTCAGCCTGGCTAGAGCACTTGCTTTGGGAGCAAGACGTCGCAGGTTCGAATCCTGTCGCTCCGACCATTTTCATGGCCCGGATACCCCGGCCGTTTCAAGCCACCTCGATCACCAGGGCGGTGGTGTTGTCACGCCCGTCATTCCGCACCGCCTCCAAGACCAACTCGCGGGCGGGGTTGGATTCGGCCCGGCCGGAATTCTGTCGGATCAGATCCAAAATGTGATGGTCGTACAACCCTTCAGTCAGGCCATCGGAGCAGATGAGGAACCGGTCACCCGGCTCAATGCCGACGGCGCCGAGCTGTGGGTCAATGAATTGATTGCTCCCGCCCAGCGCCTTTTGCAGGACATTGCGCCGTGGATGCGTGCGTGCTTCACGCTCATTGAGTTTTCCCGTGCGGTACAGCCAGCCAACGTAGGTGTCATCCTGACTGATTTGTTTGATGGTTTGATCCCGTTGCGCCAGATAATAAATGCGGCTGTCCCCCACGTGCCCGAAATACATCCAGCCGGGAGTGAACCAGCACAGGCTCAACGTGGTTTCCATGCCATCGCACTCTTCGTAACTGCCCCCCAGATAAGCCAGCGCCCGATGCACCTGACTGAAAAGTTCGGCGAGAACATCGTCCGGGCCAATGCTCAGACCCGCCGCGCGCTGCGCAAACGAGCGCGGCAGCAGGGTCGTGATTTTTTCCACGGCGATGTTGCTCGCGTATTCGCCCGCCTTGGCCCCGCCCATGCCGTCGCTGACGGCGAAGGCGAAGTCGGTGTGTCCCAGGGAGGCTTCGCCAATTTTGCCCAGGCGCTGCGTCTCCTGCGCGTTAAAACGCAGCCCCAGAAAGGAATCCTCATTGTGAGGCCGGACGCGGCCGCGATCCGTCCAACCGGACCATCGCAGCCTGGGCACGACCGGTTCAGCGACGGATGGACTCATTGGGGCCCGGCCGGTTGTTCGCCGCGCAACAGGGTCGCGAACTCGAAATCAATCACGCAGAACCGCCCGTCCTGCTGGCGATAGGTGATGTTGCGCACGTCGGGATCATCGTGCCGGACGCCGTATTGCCGCAGTTCGGCGAAGAGCTCCTGCACGCGATCCTCGCTCACCCGCTCGACCCGCGAACCACAGTTGGTGGTCACAATCCGCAGCTTTTCACGATCCGCCTCCAGGAGACGGGGCACAAAGGGACAGCCCCGGGTTTCCAGGTGTTTCAGCACCTGCACCTCATTGTCAAAGCGCTGCGCCGCATCCGCTCCATGGTAGGTTTTCACCACCCGCCCATCGAACGTCAGATTCACCGTGGCGCGTAAAGTGTCTTTTACTTTCAGCATCCGCCTGCGTCCTTCGTCTCGCGCCAGTGTGCGGCAGTTCCCGAACGGGGAAAAGCTCCAAACCGCGCCTCAAATCCACGCCCTGCCGGCGGCCGTCCGCCTCCGGGAATGCGCCGTTACGCAAACGGCCCGGTATTGGCGCGCCACGCGGCGCGGCGCAAAGTGCTTGCGACACACCCCGCCACCTGTTGAAATGCAGGCGCGTCGATTGGCGGCGGCCGGCCCCCGCAATGCGGGTTCCGGCGGCCCGTCCTGCACACGCGCGCAACAACCACCACACACGCATGGTTAAATATAAATTGGAATACATTTGGCTCGATGGCTATGAACCCACCGCCAATCTCCGCAGTAAAACCCTGATCCGCGAATTCAACTCCTTCCCCGAACTGGAGGAGCTTCCCCTGTGGGGATTTGACGGCAGTTCAACCCGGCAGGCCGAGGGGCGCAGCTCCGATTGTGTGCTCCGCCCCGTTGCGTGTTATCCCGACAGCACGCGCCGCAATGGCGTGCTGGTCATGTCCGAAGTGCTGATGCCGGACGGCAAAACCCCGCACCTGAGCAACAGCCGGGCGACCGTTCCAGACGACGCGGGCGCCTGGTTTGGCTTCGAGCAGGAGTTTTTCCTCTATCAGGACGGCAAGCCGTTGGGCTTTCCAGAAACCGGGTTTCCCTATCCCCAGGGGCTTTACTACACCGGCGTCGGATTTGACAGCATGGGCAGCATCGCCCGGGAGATCGTCGAAAAACACGTGGATCTTTGCCTGGATGCGCACCTCAACCTCGAAGGAATCAATGCGGAGGTGGCCAAGGGCCAGTGGGAATTCCAGATTTTCGGCAAAGGCTCGCGAACGGCGGCCGACCAGGTGTGGGTTGCGCGGTACCTGCTCATGCGACTATGCGAAGGCTACAAGGTGGATGTGAACTGGCACTGCAAACCGCTCGGCAAGGACGTGGATTGGAACGGCTCCGGAATGCATACCAATTTTTCCACAACCTACATGCGCGCAGTCGGCGGCAAGGACTACTTTGAAAGGTTGATGGCGGCGTTTGACAAATACAAAAACGAACACATCGCGGTTTACGGTCCGGACAACCATCTCCGCCTGACCGGCCTGCACGAAACCCAGTCCATTGACAAATTCAACTACGGCGTGGCCAATCGTGGGGCATCCATCCGCGTACCCCACAGCTTCGTCAACAACGATTACAAGGGTTACCTTGAAGACCGGCGGCCGAATTCGCAGAGCGATCCTTACAAGGTTGCCAGCCGCATCCTGCGGACCATCGCCACCGTACCTGCTGCTGACGGTCGCAGCTCCGCCGCCTGACTGGCCGTCACGCCCGCCGCATCGCGCCCGGGAGGCGGCGGGACGCGTTGACCGGCCCGCCCCTCTTCTCGAACGGCTCCGGAATGAACTGCGGCGCAATGCGCCGGCGCATTCGCCCGCTTGCCGCGGGTGCGGGAACAACCGGATGGCGCGTCGCACCGGTTGAGCTTTCGGTGTTTGAACAGGAACGCAGACCAGGCAACGGTCCTCCGATGCAGCGGGCGTCCGGCGAACAAACCATTTGAAACCGGACGCGCAACCGGTAAGGTTGTCCCGCCGAGGCGTTCCCTGGAATTCTACGGGAAGGACGCACCGCTCAAGGTTCTGATTATGGTTGATAATAAACTGGCTGCCACTGCTGCCACGCCGCGCGCGAAAGGCCGGCGGGGAAAATGGCGCTGGGTGCTGGGCGTTGGCCTAATCCTGGTGATCAGCGCATATTTCGTTTTGACCAGCTCCTTTTTCCTTAAAGGCGTGGTGCTGCCCAGGGTGGGCAGGGCGCTGCACGCCGAAGTGACCGCCACCGAACTCCAGTTCAGCCCGTTTTCCCAAGTGACAATCAAAGGGCTGAAAATCACCCCGCAGGGTGCCGCCCGGCTCCTGGCGGTTGACTTGATCCGGGTGCGCTATCACGGACCGGCTCTGCTCCGTGGTCATTTGAAAATTGACGAGATTACCATTGAATCACCGGTCGTCACCCTCCAACAACTTGCGGATGGCACCAGCAACTTGGATCCATTGGTGGACGCGTCCGATGACAACACACACACACCGCCAGCACCCACCGACCGCGCGGCAAAACCACCGACCGTGTATCTCAAGCAGCTCACGATCAAAAACGCGACGCTCCAGCACGAAATGCACGCCCGGGACGGTGGCACGGTGCGGAGGACCTTGTCCGGATTAAATCTTACTGCCGTGGACATCCGGAATGACGGCGCGGGCCGCCTCGAAATGGCCGCCCGCCTCGAGATTGAGACTGCGGGTGCGACAGGGCACGACACGCTTGCTGCGGCGCTTTCCGGACGGTTCGACTTCCATCTCGCCCCCACCCTGTGGCCGGACAACCTCACCGGCAGCACCGCCCTTGCCGTGGAGAAGGCGGGCGGGAACTTCGCCGAAGCTGCCAACCTCTCGGCACATCTTGACTGCCACGTCACCCCCACGGAAGTCAAACAACTCGCCCTGCAGTTCCTCAAGGGCGACACCCGGCTCGCGCAATTGGAGATCACCGGACCGTTCGATGCCGCCAACCGCGAAGGCCGGTTGAAGGTGCAACTTGCCGCGGTGGACCGCACGGTGCTGAATCTGGCGGGAGCGGTCGCCGGACTGGACTTTGGTTCAACCGTGCTCAATGCCAACAGCGACCTTCGGATTGAGAACGGTGGGGACCGGCTTTCCGCCAGCGGCCAAATCAATCTCGATCGGCTCCAAATCATCTACAAAAACCAAACCACGCCGACCTCCGCGTTGCGTTGTGATTACGATCTGACCTGGAATCAACCCAGTCGTTCTGTGCTGCTCAACACACTCGACGTCACCGGCACGCAGGATGCACAGCCGGTGTTCCAGGCCACCTTGACGCGACCCATGGGCCTGGTCTTCGGCAGTGCCACCACGGCACTGGACGACGCAACGCTGCAGCTGGCCGTGACCAACTTGAACCTGGCCGACTGGCGGGCGTTTGCCGCCGATCTCGCGCCCGCCGGAGTGATCAACGCCAACGCCCGCGTGACCGCGGAAAAGGGCGCGTCCGCATTACGATTCCACCTGGAAACCCACGTCAGTCACCTCGCGGCCAAGCTGGACGATCTGCACCTCGCCGGGCTGGACGTGCAACTGGTCACCCAAGGTCAGGTGGCCGGGATGGCGCAATTCCAAATTGACAAATTGCAGCTCGACCTGGCCCGGCAAAAGCAACCCGTGCTCACGGCTTCAGTCAGCGGCAACTTCCACACCGACACTCAGGATGCCGATTTGCGGGCGAGTGCCCAGGTCGCGGTGCCGGGTTTGTTGGAGGTGTTCCCACAGGAGGGCGCGGAATTCTCTGCCGGCACACTGACCCTCCAGACCCGTCTGCTGCAAAAGTCCGCCACGCAAACGGTCACGGGTCAGCTGGCCTTGGCCGGCTTGCGCGGCCGTTATAACGGCCATCTCTTCGACGCGTTCAGCAGCGCCGTGCATTGGGACCTTGCGTTGCGGGATCACACCCTGGAAATCCGACAGGCCCGGCTGTTGCTTGACCCGACCGAGCGCGCCAGGAACGAGCTGCACCTCGCCGGCAACATGGACTTCTCCACCTCCAACGCCATCACCGGCCAACTGGAATTGACGGCGGACACCCTGGATCTGACACCCTACTACGATTTGGTTGCCGGCAGCAGCCCGGACACCAGCTCGCCCCCCTCCCCCGCCCCGGCTCCGGACCTGGCGCAAAACGTCGAGCCGGCGCCCGTGCGGCTCCCGTTTCAGAACTTCACCTTGGCAACGACGATTCAGCGCCTTTATCTCCGCGAAATCGACGCACAGAACCTTCGGGTGACGGCAAGGCTGACCCCTCATCGGCTCGCGCTCCAGCCGGTGGAATTTTCCCTGAATAACGCGCCCATCAGCGCCAAGGCCGATTTGGATCTGGGAATTCCCGGTTACCAATATGTCGTGACCTGCAACGCTTCGAACGTGCCCGTTGCCCCGCTGGCCAACACCTTCTCTCCGCATTACCGGGACCACGCTGCTGGCCTGCTGACGGCCCGGATGGATATGCAAGGAACCGGCCTGACCGGGACCAGCCTGCGCCGCGCTCTCAATGCTTCAGCGCATTTCAGTTTCACCAATGCCAATATTCAGATCGCCGGCCCCAAACTCCGCGCAATCATCACTCCCATCGCCCTTGTGCTGGGCGCGCCCGAACTGCTCGACTCCCCCTTGAACTATCTCAACGCCGACCTTCGCGCTGCCGCCGGGCAGATCGAGATCCCCGATTTTATTGCGCACAGCGATGCTTTCATCGCGACCACGCGCGGAGTTGTTCCCATTGCCGACGTGCTGAGCGCCTCGCCCTTGAACCAAAATCTCGAAATTTCTCTGGCCAGTCGATTGGCCAAAAATTTGCGCCTCGCGAATCCGGCAACCAACAACGCCTACGTCGCCCTGCCCGCGTTTGCCCGCCTGAGCGGCACGCTGGGCAATCCGGAAGTCAAAACGGACAAAACGGTGATCCTGGCCTTGACCGCCGGCAGCCTCGGCAACGTGCTCGGTGGCAAAGCCGGCGAGGTGCTGGGCGAGGTCAGCGCGCTCCTGGGGGGGAAACCCACCGCGGCCGATTCTGCCAACATGCACACGAACGCGCCGGCCACCAATCCGCCTCCGGCTGATCCTGTGGGCGATCTGCTCAACCTGTTTAGAAAGCCCAAGAATTAGTCACGCCTTGTTGACGCCCTATCTGCGCTCCCGACCCGGGCCGCTCTGAAAATCCAGGGGGAAGTGGAGCTGCTGGGACAGATCGGGTGGCGTGGATTGGTTGGGCGGTTTGACCCGGCTTTGTGCGCGCAGGAAAACCCAGCGCAGTGCCACTAGTCCCGCCAGCAAAATCGCCATTGCCACCACGAAGAAGATCATGGCACGGCGGCGCTGCGGCGCCGCATCCACCCGCGGCATGGCCAGCCACAATTCCGTTTGCCTGCCGCAATGCGGACATGCCGCCACGGTGCCTGTGTGTTCGGCATGGAACTCAAGCGGCTTTCCGCAATGCTGGCATTCTCCCCGCAAATTTTTGATCTTCATTACGTTCATCCATGCACACGGGAACCGTCCCGCTCCGTTGCGCCAGAAGTTTCCGGCAGCACCCGGGATACGGGTGCGGGTTTGCTGTTCCCGCTTTTCTCCCCGGCCCAAATGCCTTCCCGTGTCGCGCCATCGCAAGCAATTCGAACTCGCGTCCCGGCGCAGTCCGGTCGTGCGCGGAGGGGGACGCGGTGGGAGGCGCAGGCTTTGGTTGTGGTCGGGGAAGAGGTGTAAGCCGAATTCTGTTCCCCTGCACTGCTGAAGGGGCGAGAATCATTTGTCTCAGCGGCCGATACCCGAGACCTGTTCGCTTTCACGAACGCGAAACGAGCCATTTCCCGGTCTCCTATTTGGCCTTGCACCCGATGGGGTTTTCCCTGCCGCGTCGCTTGCGCTTCGCGCGGTGCGCTCTTACCGCACCTTTTCACCATCACCTGGAGTGACATTGCTGCCGCTCCCGGCTGTCTCTTCTCTGTGGCACTTTCCGTCAGGACAACTCGCGTCGTCGCTGCCCGCGTGTATCCGCCAAGTCCGACCTTGCGGCCCACTTCCCGGTTACGCGGCATCGCGCTCTATGGTGTTCGGACTTTCCTCCCGCAACTTGCGCTGCGAGCGATTCTCCCCTCTTCCCAGACCGCTGCCAACCTACGCCAACCGCCCCGGGGCGACAAGCTCAAGCTCCTGAGAAACCAGACGCGCCAATTCTTGAGGAACCACAGAAGTGACCTTTGCCGATTCTGACGGCATTGCGCCGCTTTGGAAGCGGTCGCCCCGCCAGACGGCCCTGGAGACGTTCCGCCGCACAAGGCGGTGGTAAAGCCACCGCACTTGCGCTCCCGGCAAATGTCATAGTAACTAGCCGGCCTCCCGCTCCCCTACTCCACCCGTCCCTTGCCCGAACGACGCGCAAGCCAGCCGTCCATTTCCAGGAAGGTTCCAGGCAGCAACGACAGCGCAAACGCGGCGGCGGCGGCGGCAAACACGGAATAGTCCAATGGCGGTTTGATTCCCAGTGATCCCGCCATGGAAACAGCAAACACAAGCAGCAAGACGCCGCTGAGTTGCGCGAACCGCCGGGTGCGGAACCCGACAAGCAAGGCCAGCGCGAACGTGATCTCGGCGGCGGTGGCGAGAATTCCCGCGACCGGCACCAAGGGCGCAGGCAGCCACGGCGTCAACGTGGCGGTGTATTTCAGAAAATTTTCCCAGTTTCCCCAGGCCACATTTTGGTGCCAGCAGCCGAAACGATCCGCCACGGCTGACAGGAAGCCGGCCGCCAGGGAAAGCCGCAGAAAAAGCTTGATGAAGTTGAAATACATAACCCTCCATTGACAAATGCCAAACGTCGCGAATCCGGCGCACGACATCAACCGCGACACCGTAACTTACCCGATGCGCGTTGAAAACCAAAACACAACGATCCGTCCGGCCGCCTCCAGCGCCGGGCTCGAATTACGTGAAAACCCGTCGTCTTTACCAGCTCGGTCCGGGCTTGACCGTGGGCTTGAACCTCTCTTTACTGTGCGCCGTTAGGCTCGATTCATGTTAGCGCAAGTTAAAAGCCTGTTTTCCAACGACATTGGGATCGACTTGGGGACCGCGAACTCGCTCGTTTATGTGCGGGATCGGGGCATTGTCCTGCGGGAGCCTTCAGTCGTGGCGATTCAGGCGGGCACCACCAACGTGTTGGCGGTCGGCGAGGAAGCCAAGCGGATGCTGGGCCGCACACCCGGCAACATCGTGGCGATCCGGCCCATGAAAGACGGCGTCATCGCCGATTTCGAGATCACGGAGGCCATGCTGCGCCACTTCATTCAAAAGGTGCATCATCGCAAGCTGATTGCCCCGCGGGTCGTGGTGGCCGTGCCTTCGGGGATTACGGAGGTGGAAAAGCGGGCGGTGAAGGATTCCGCCACGCACGCCGGGGCGCGCGAGGTGTATTTGATCGAACAACCGATGGCGTCGGCCATCGGCGTCGGTCTGCCGGTCCACGAACCGGCCGGGAACATGATCGTGGACATTGGGGGCGGCACCTGTGAAATTGCCATCATCTCGCTTGCCGGAATCGTCTTCAGCCGCAGCCTGCGGGTGGGCGGGGACGAGTTTGATGACACCATTGTCGCTCACATGAAACGGGCCTACAATTTAATGATTGGCGAACGCACTGCGGAAGAAATCAAGATCAAGATCAGTTCCGCCTTTCCGCAGGAGCAGGAATTAACCATGGAAGTAAAAGGCCGCGATTTGAGTTCCGGGCTGCCCAAAACGATCACCATTCGTTCGGAGGAAATCCGGGAAGCCTTGCAAGAACCGCTTTCGAGCATATTGGAAGCGATCCGCCTGACACTCGAACGTTGCCCGCCGGAACTGGCGGCCGATCTGGTGGACCGGGGGATTGTGATGGCGGGCGGGGGCGCGTTGTTGCGGGGCATTGATCGTCTGGTCGCGGAAGAGACCGGGCTGCCCGTGCATATTGCGGATGACCCGCTGACAGCCGTGGCCGAAGGAACAGGACGGGTGCTGCAAGAACTGCAATTCTTGAAACGCGTCACCAGCGGTTCCAAATAAAATTCCTGCCTCTGCGTTCGCCGGGACTGGTTCGGTTGACAGCCGGGCCGCTCACGAACGATGTCGAAACGGTCGTATTATATTTTAGTCGGTCTGGCAGCCGTGCTGGCCCTGCTGATGTTGAATCTGCCGGGCCCCACTGCGGTGCGGCTGAAAGCGGTCCTGGGCAGCGTCTTTTTGCCGCTGTTTGGCCTGGCGGACGGCGCGCACCGGCTGGCGGAAAAAACCGGCGACCATCTGCAGACCAAGTCGGAACTGATTGCCGCCAACGCCGCGCTCACGCGGCAAAATCAGGCCCTCCGCCTGGAGGTGGTTGAAGCCCGGGCGCTGGCCAGTGAAAATGAGCGCCTGCGCCAGCTGGTGAACTGGCAGAAGCAGAATCGCTGGCGCGTGAGACTGGCCCGGGTCATTTACCGCGATCCGGCCAACTGGTGGCGCACCCTCCAAATTGATCTTGGCACGCGGGAGGGCTTGAGCAACGACCTGCCGGTGCTCTCACCCGAAGGTTTTTTGATCGGGCGAGTGCTGACGGTGAACCCCACCAAGGCGCAGGTCGTGCTGGTGGGGGATCCAAACTGCAAAGTCCCTGCCGTGGTGGAAGGCGATGTGCGCAGCCAGGGGATCATCGCCGGAGGCCGGGTGTTCGACGGATCGTTTGTTGAACTCTCCAATCTGCCGACCCATGCCAAGGTCAAACCGGGCGACCGGGTCGTGACGAGTGAGCTTTCCCGCCTCTATCCCCGCGGGATTCAAATCGGCGTCATTGCCGAGGCGCCCTGGCTCGCCGAGTCCCGGCTGGTGCAGGAAGTGGGCGTCAAACTGTCCGCAAACCTCGGTTCACTCGAGGAGGTGTGGGTGTTGTTTCAATGAAGCTCCAGGAGAAATCGAGTTCCTGCGTCCGGGCCGGGCCTGATCGGCCAGCCGGCCACCAGAAATGGCCCGCCAACCACCAGGTGAGATAGCGTGATTACTTTGTCCAAGATCTTGATTTTGCTCGGGGCGCTGCTCGCCGTTTTTCTGCAGGGCACGCTGCTGAACATGCGTCCACTGCTTGGCGCGCAAATTGATCTGCTGCCCGCCCTGATGGTGTACACGGCATTGACGTGCGGCCCCCTCATGATGGTGGCGCTTGCCGGGGCGGGCGGGTTGCTGTTCGACACCCTTTCTGCGAATCCTCCGGGGGTCAGCGTGCTGCCCCTGCTGTTGATTGGAGCGTTGTTGCAACCTCGCCGCGACCTGTTGTTACGCGACCAGGTGTATGCCCAGTTTGTGCTCGGTCTGACCGCCAGCGCGGCGGCCCCCTTGTGCGCGGTGCTGCTGCTGCTGACGCTCGATCAATCCCCCCTGCTCGGTTGGGGATCACTCTGGCAATGGGCAGTGGTCAGCGTGGCGGGCGGGGGCGCTGCACCAATGTTCTTTGCCCTGTTCGGCCGCCTGAACCAGGCGCTCGGTTACCGTCCGGTGACGGAATCCAGCTTCCGGGCGGATCGCGAAATTCGCCGCGGACGTAATTGACATGCTGTTTTTCGATCAACTCCGCAAGAACGACGCCCAGCTGCACTGGCTGGGGCTCATGCTGGGCACCGGCCTGGCCCTGCTCCTGGGCGGACTGTGGTGGGTGCAAATCGTCGGGGCAAACCGCTACCAGGAAATGGTCGAGGTGCAGCACTATCGCACGGTGCGGATGCCTGCTGCGCGCGGGCAGGTGTTGGATCGCCACCAGCGCATCCTGGCGGAAAATCAACCGGACTACCGGATCAATTTGTACCTGGAGGAGCTCAGTCCGGCTTTTCGCGAGGAATACCGCCGGATCCGTCCGCGGGTGGTCGTGACGAATGAACTGCCCATCTGGAAAAGCTGGCTGGGCCTGCCAAACGTCACCACCCAGTTTGTCCGCGTCCAAGGTGCGCAGCTTGAACGTCAGGCGCGATTTCAAGTGGTGCATTCGGTGGCCGAGCGGGTCAGCGACATCCTGCAGACGCCCGTGCCGTTGAACGCCAGCAATTTTAATTACCACTACATGCACCGCCGTGCGATGCCGTTCAATCTGGTCAGCGGCCTCTCGCCGCAATTGGTGGCGCGTTTCGAGGAAAAATCCTCCGAAGGATTGGAAGCCAGCGTGGAAATGCGCGGCCTGCGCGTTTATCCCTACAGCAATCTCACCGCACAGGTGGTCGGGTTCGTCCGGCCCGATGACCGGTCCGCGCCGGGGGAGGACGCCTATTTTTCGTACCGGCTGCCGGATTACCGCGGGCAGATTGGGATTGAAGGCGGATTGGACCAAATCCTGCGCGGCCGGGCGGGCGTCAAATCGGTCCTGGTCAACAGCCTGCTCTACCGCCAAAACGACACCATCTGGGAGCCGACTCTTCCCGGCACCAATGTCGTGTTGACGCTCGACATCGAATTACAGCGTGCGGCCACGGCCGCGCTGCACCAGCACATCGGCGTGACCGGACGCGGCGCCGTGGTGGTGATGGAGGTGCATTCGGGGAACATCCTGGCGATGGTTTCCAGCCCCAGTTATGACCCGAACCGCTTCACCCGGCGCATCTCGCACCGGGATTACCAGCGCATCCTGGAGTCCACCGCCTTGCGCAACCGCGTCACCGCGGAGCAATATCAGGCGGGTTCGGTCTTCAAGCTCATCGTGGCGCTGGCGGCCTTGGAAACCCCTGCGGCGCGGTTTGACCCGCTGGAAGAATACGAAGTCAAGGCCAATCCGGCCACCGGACGGGGCATCATTTGGGTGGGCAACCATCCCTTCCGGGACACGGTCAGTCCAGGGCTCTATAATCTCGAGCGCGCCATCGTGAAATCCAGCAATGCGTACTTCATCGCACTGGGCCTGCGGCCCGGGGTGTTTGAGCGCGTCATCGAGTTGGGACACCGGCTGCACCTGGGCGAACGCTTCCCCGCGGATTGTTTGCCATTGCGCCAGGAGGCGGCCGGACACTTTCCATCCCTGGAACAAATCCGGAAAAGCAGCTGGCAGGACGGCGACACCGCGAACATCTGCATCGGTCAGGGGCAGATGGATGTGACGCCGCTGCAGGTGGCGGTGATGATTTCCGCGGTGGCCAACGGCGGCACGGTCGTGATGCCCCGTCTGGTGGACCGCTACATCGCGCCGGATTCCCTCGCCCCAACGCAAATCACCGCGCGCGGGCGGATCCGCGAACAACTCGGGGTGAGCGCCAGGCATCTGAAAATCCTGCACGAGGCCATGCTGGCGGAAACCGAGTCGCCGGAGGGCACCGGGCGCTATGTGCAGGGATGTGGCTATCGGGTCTGCGGCAAGACCGGCACGGCGGAATTGCCGGTCATGCGCGAGGACGGCTCCGGCAGGAAAAACACCACCTGGTTCGGTTCGTTCGCCCCGTATGCCGCGCCGCGATTTGCCGTGGTGATCATGGTCGAAAATGGGGTCTCGGGCGGGGCCACCTGTGCGCCCATTGCGCATGACGTGTACGTGGCGCTGAAGGCCTGGGAAACCCGCAACGCCGATGACGCTCCGTCCGTCACCGCCATGGTCCGTTGATCATACTGCCATGAGTTTCCTGTCCCCATCCCCCGCGTTCGGCGAGAGCACGTCACGCCTGGACCGTCTGCAGTTGGCGGCGGTCCTGGGGTTGATTCTGCTGGGGCTGGCCTTCGTTTTCAGCGCCACGATGATCAGTGAATCCGCGCTGAGCCAGCCGCTGATCAAACAACTATGGTTCCGGCAGTTGTTCTGGTATGGCGTCGGGGGCGGTGCGGCGGTATTGCTCTGCCTGGTGGATTATCACACCTGGACGCGCTGGGGAGGATTCATCTACTGGGTATCGATCGTGACGCTGGTCGCCGTGATGCTGTTCGGCACGGTCCGGGGCGGCGCCAGGCGGTGGTTCGATCTGGGTTTCGTCAGCCTGCAACCGTCCGAACTCGCCAAGCTGGCCTTCGTGCTGGCACTGGCCAATTTTCTCAGCCGCCCGCCCGACGAATTGCGGCTGCCGGTCAATTTCTGGAAGGCGCTCGCGCTGATGGGACTGCCCGTGCTGCTCATCATGAAAGAGCCGGATCTGGGGTCGGCGCTGGTGTTCATTCCGACCGGCCTGGCCATGATGCTGGTGGCGGGGGTCCCGCGGCGCTTCCTGTTCCGGCTCCTGGGCGCCGGCAGCATTGTGGCCACCCTGTTTCTTGTGGACATCTTGTTTGCACCGCCTCATTGGCAGATCAAATTGGAGGAATACCAACGCCATCGGCTGCTGGTTTATTTTGGACAGGATTTCGCGCCGCCCGATGCCACCAAGGAACAGAAGCAGCGCATGGCCGAGTTGCGGCGGCAGAAGTCGTATCAACCGAACCAGGCGCTGCGCGCGGTTGGATCGGGAGGATTTTGGGGCAAGGGCTGGCGCCAGGGCAGTCAGACCGCCCTGGGTTTCCTGCCGCCCGGTGCGGCGCACACGGATTTTATCTTTTCAGTCATTGCCGAAGAAAAAGGTTTCATCGGCAGCGTGATGGTTCTCACGCTCTACGGCATCGTCCTGTTCACCGGGTTACGCATTGCCGACCGGGCCCGCGATCGCCTGGGCAAAGTGCTGGCGGCAGGGGTGGTCACACTCCTGTTCAGCCACATATTCATCAACATCGGAATGAACATCCGGCTCATGCCCGTGACAGGCATTCCACTGCCGCTGCTGTCTTACGGCGGATCTTCAGTGCTCGCCTCCATGATCGCCATTGGCATGTTGCAAAATGTTCACCTCTATCGAAAAGGATACTAAATCATGAGTAATGACAAACGATTCGGCGGCCGCCGCCGCCGCGGCGGAATGCGGTTCAAGCCCAGTGGCGGCATGCAAAACCAGTCA
>Ga0116142_10001220_pt1 | contig 31496 bp, 28 predicted proteins | sample AD_UKC033_MetaG_FD_89785 | JGI IMG/M metagenome (GOLD analysis project Ga0116142, IMG submission 89785) | Active sludge microbial communities of municipal wastewater-treating anaerobic digesters from USA - AD_UKC033_MetaG | ecosystem: Engineered > Bioreactor > Anaerobic > Digestate | place: USA... | reverse complement strand
CATGAATCCAAGGTAAAAGTGGATGCTTCGACTAAAACAATTGTCATCAGCCAGCTAAGTACCAGTGTGGATATAAACAGTCTGCAGGTAAGTGTGCCGGAAGATGTGGCCTTACTGTCGCAGCGATATAGTATATTTTATCCAGCACCGGCCCCCGTAATAAAATTGAAAGAAGTAGAAAAACTGGAAGACAGTATTGTTTTATTACAAAAAGAGATCAGTCGTTTTGATAACCTTATTGTTATTGACCAGGAAATACTTACCAAAACAGGCTTATTGATAGAAAGTGCTATAAGTAATAGCGGTAATAAAACTATCACGGGGGAGGAGCTGCTTAAGCTGGTCGAGTATTACAATGCGAAGATTGAAAAATCGAAAACAAATATCTATGCCAGCAAACAAAGTATCAACCAACTGAATGTCCGCATTGCAGAGATACGAAAAAGGATTGCCGGCATAACAGCAGTGACACCTGTTAAGCAAAGACCTTATGGACAGGTATTCCTGCAGGTGATGTGCAAACGTTCTGGCGAAATTCCCGTTAATTTATCTTATTATACTACGAATGCAGGTTGGACTGCCATGTACGATGTAAGGGTAAATTCAAAGACCAACAAGGTGAAGATGGTATATAAAGCATCATTAACACAAACCACCGGCATTGACTGGAAGAAAACAAAACTCACCTTAAGTACAGGGACTCCCAATTTTGGAGTGGCAGCCCCGGTTCTTACACCCTGGTATCTTCAATTATATGTGCCGGGTCTCTACACCGACCTGCAAAGAAGGGCAGCGCAGGGCAATGCGGCCAGAAATATGATTCAGTCGTATGAGGATAATGAAAAACTGGCTGAAGTAGTGGTGACAGATGCGGCCGGGCAGTATAAGTTAAAAACACTGAAAGATCAAACTATCGACCCAAGCACATTGCAGCAGTATACCACCCTTACCCAGGGGCAATTGAATACCAGTTTTGAAATTGATCTGCCTTATGATATTGCCAGTGACGGGCAGTTGAACAGTGTAACGATTAAAGACCAGGAAATTTCCTGTATACTTAAAAACTATGCCGTACCAAGAATGGACAAAGATGCCTACCTGCTGGCCGAAGTGGCCGACTGGCAAAATCTTGACCTTTTACCTGGTGATGCTAACATAATTATGGATGATACCTATATCGGGAAATCAGTGATCGATCCGAATACAACAGCTGATACCCTGAATCTCTCGTTGGGAAGAGACAAAAGAATTGCCGTGAAAAGATCATTGGTAAAAGAACAAAGCAGCCTGAAGACAAGCGGTGGTAACACTAAGCAGGTATTTACTTATGAGATACTGGTGAAGAATAATAAAGTGACAGATGTGAATCTATTACTGAAGGACCAGTTTCCGCTTAGTAATATTAAAGAAGTGGTTGTAACACTCGAGGATGGAAGTGACGCAATGATAAATACCGAAACCGGTGTACTCACCTGGAAGATTGACCTGAAACCAGGAGAGAGTAAGAAAGTACGTTTCAGTTACAGTGTGAAATATCCCAAGGATAAGAAGATTGTGAATCTGAAGTAGGCCAAGGTATATTAGTTTACTGGTTAATTGGTTGATTGGGGCTAATCCCCGGTTAACCAATTAACTTTTTAACTAATCCCTACTTTTGCGTCATGCGAAAACTGAGTATGGCTGAGCTGGGGCGAAAATCAGTGGAAGAATTCAAAGCCTCTGATAAGATTCCTATTATTATTGTTCTGGAGAATATCCGTAGTGCCTATAATGTAGGCAGTGTATTCCGTACCTCAGATGCTTTTTTGGTTGAAGCAATCTATATTATTGGTTATTCGGCCAAACCTCCTCATAAAGAAATAAAAAAAACAGCCCTCGGTGCCGAGGAAACAGTAGACTGGAAGTATTTTAAAACTACTGCAGAAGCTATTGAAGAATTGAGAGCCAGGGGTTTTAATGTATATGCAGCAGAACAGGCAGAAGGCAGTTACAAACTCAATGCTATTGGTTTTGAACCCAATGAGAAAATTGCTGTTGTATTAGGTAACGAAGTAACAGGAGTAGAACAATCTACTATTGCTTTGTGTGATGGCTGTCTGGAGATTCCTCAATTAGGGATGAAACATTCTTTGAATATTGCAACTGCTGCGGGGGTTATTCTCTGGGAACTGGTACGAAACAGAATTAGGTTGAATGATAAATTTTGAATGTTGAATGAGTAGAGTAAAAAGTTATTTGAGCCTTATTAAATTCTCGCATACCATCTTCGCAATGCCTTTTGCGTTGATAGGTTTTTTTATAGCCGTAAAGACTTTTATAGAAGACGGTGGAGGAGATTTCGACAGTGGTGTTGAGCAATTGAATCTGAACAAAACTTTCGCAACTTCAACAGAAGATTATGATATTAGTGTATCTGGATTTTTATGGATGATTTTTATCCTCATAATCCTCTGCATGATCTTTGCCCGAAGTGCAGCCATGGCTTTCAATCGTTATCTTGACAGACAATATGATGCTAAGAATCCAAGGACTGCGGTAAGAGAAATACCGGCAGGGGTTATTTCTGCAAAGAATGCGTTGATCTTTACCATTATCAGCAGCCTGTTGTTTATTGCCTGTACATATTTCATTAATCGTCTTTGTTTCTATTTATCACCTGTTGCACTGGCAGTGGTGCTGGGTTATAGCTACACCAAAAGATTTACCCCGCTTTGTCATTTGATTCTTGGTCTTGGTTTGTCATTGGCGCCGATTGGCGCCTACCTGGCTGTTACAGGTCAGTTTGCTTTATTACCCATTCTTTTCTCATTGACTGTTATTTTCTGGGTCAGTGGCTTTGATATTATCTATGCCCTGCAGGACGAAGAGTTTGATAAATCCCAGCAACTATATTCTGTTCCTGCCTGGCTGGGTAAGGCAAAAGCATTAAGGGTATCGGAGTTTTTGCATTTGCTGAGCGCTGCAGCAGTGGTTTATGCAGGCGTTTACGGTCATTTCGGATGGTTGTACTGGGCTGGGACGGCTGTATTTATAGGTATGCTGGTTTACCAGCATTCAATTGTGAAGCCAACTGATCTGAAAAGAGTAAACCTTGCTTTTATGACCGCCAATGGTATTGCCTCAGTTGTTTTTGCCATCTTTGTTATAGCAGATCTTTTTATTAATTAAAAATTCAAAAAATCAAAAGCATAACCTGATTTTTGGAATTTTTACTTTTGATTTTACCAGTATGCCTCGTATCATTTGTATAGACTACGGACTCAAAAGAACCGGCATTGCGGTTACTGACCCCTTGCAGATCATAGCAACAGGTCTTACAACTATTCACCCGAAAGAATTAATTCCATTTCTGAAAGATTATTTCTCCAGAGAGCAGGTAGAATTGATCCTGATCGGCTGGCCTACCAACTGGGACGATTCTGCCACCCATGCCACTCCGTTGGTGGAAAAATTTATTAAGGACCTGCAAAAAAACTTCCCGGCTATCCCTGTCAAAAAAGTAGATGAACGTTACACTTCTAAAATGGCCAAAGATGCCATCCTGGAAATGGGGCTGAAGAAAATGCAGCGGCGAAATAAAGCCCTGGTTGACGAAATTGCAGCCACGATTATGTTACAGGAATATATGAGATCAATTGGTTAATTGAGCCGGTCAGGGTAAATTTGCAAAATGATCTTACCAATCGTAGCATATGGCCACCCGGTACTCCGAAAAGTAGCCGCAGATATCACAGTTGGTTACCCGCAACTTGATAAATTCATTGAGGATATGTGGGAGACCATGTATGCCAGTAATGGGGTGGGGCTGGCTGCACCCCAGGTGAACAAGGACATCCGTCTTTTTGTGGTAGATACGGTGCAGATGTTTAATGGGATGAATGAAGAAGAGCAAAAAGAATATCCTGATGCACCGGGTTTAAAAGCGGTTTTTATCAATGCCCATATCGAGGGGCTCGAAGGCGATGAATGGCCTTATAATGAAGGTTGTCTCAGTATCCCAAAGATCAGGGAGGATATATACCGGCAGGAGAATGTAACGCTGAACTATGTAGATGAGCATTTCCAGCAGCAAATAAAAACTTTTGCAGGGCTTACCGCAAGAGTGATCCTGCATGAGTATGATCATATTGAAGGGAAGCTCTTTATTGATCATATATCTGCATTGAAAAGAAAATTGCTGAAAGGTAAACTCAACGATATCACAAAGGGGAAAGTAAACGTTGACTACAAGATGATGTTTCCCGGCTGATGATTATGAAATACTTTCTCATCTTATTATTATTTATCAGGAGCGGCTTTCCTGTAGCTGCGCAGGATGAAGATTCTATCGATAATCAGCGGCTGGCCAAAATGGTCAATCTCACTGAAGTCATTATCCGGACTGATCTGAATATAGCCCGGTTCATTAACCAGGTGAAGAATGATACCACATTTTATAAAGCGTTCCGCAACCTGCATGTACTTGGTTTCACATCATGGAATGACATTAGAATAAAAGATAAAAAAGGTCATATTAAGGCAGCTCTGATGAGCAAAACCAAACAGACAAGGGCTGATGGTTGCAGGACAATGGAAGTGCTTTCAGAAAATTCCAGTGGCGACTTTTATGAAAATGACGGAGACTACAATTACTATACAGCAGAACTTTATGCCGGGATTTTCTTTACCAAAGGCACTGTATGCGGGGAGTCAAATATTGTAAAAGGTATAGACTTTAAACCCCGTTCACAAAGCGGGTTAGCAAAACATAAAGAGCAACTGAAGATGCTTTTCTTCAATCCCGGAAAAAAGATTCCGGGTATTCCCTTCATTGGCGATAAGATTGACATATTTGATCCTGACAGGGCAGAGTATTATGATTTTATCATTGATTATGGTGACTACGAAGGGCAATCCTGTTATGTATTTTCCATTAAAGGAAAACCTGGCCTGGGAGGGAAAAAAGATAAAATCGTAATTGACAGCATGGTGACATGGTTCAATACAAAGACAATGGAAGTAATGGCCCGTAATTATGATATGAGCTATAATGCAGGAGTATATGATTTCGATGTACACATGGAAGTAGAGATGACTAAATTTGGAGATTACCTGGTTCCTAAATTACTTCGTTATATCGGCAACTGGGATGTGGCTTTTAAGAAAAGGGAACGGGGGCTTTTTACAGCTACTCTTTTCGATTTTACAAAATAATCATTGTCTGTTACCAATAGTGGATGCATATTTTCTCCATTTCTCAATTACCTGTTCCATATCTTCAGGCAGGGGGGCATCGAAAAACATTTCTTCACCTGTAGTTGGATGAATAAACCCCAGCGTTTTAGCATGGAGGGCTTGTCGTTTACAAATCTGGAAACAATTATCTACAAATTGTTTGTATTTGGTATAGATGGTTCCTTTTACAATTTTATCTCCTCCGTAGAAATCATCATTGAATAATGGGTGGCCAATATGTTTCATATGAACCCTAATCTGGTGTGTACGTCCGGTTTCCAGTACACACTGGACTAATGTTACATAGCCGAATCGTTCCAGCACAGTATAATGGGTGACAGCATCTTTGCCGTGATCGCCTTCCGGGTAAGCTTCAAATAATTTTCTGAAACGTAAGTGACGGCCCACATGGGCGATGATAGTCCCAGAATCATTTTCCATATCTCCCCATACCAATGCTACATATTGCCTTCTTACTGTATGGTCAAAAAACTGCCTGGCAAGTTGCCGCATCGCTTTATCTGTTTTGGCCAGCACCAGAAGCCCACTGGTATTTTTATCAATACGGTGTACTAAGCCAAACCGGGGTAATACCTCTTCCGAGATAGAGGGGTTTTGTTGCTGCAGATAATAGGAGACTCCGTTCAATAGAGTGCCTGAATAATTTCCACTGCCCGGGTGTACTACCATGCCAGCAGGTTTATTAATGATCATCAGGTCGGCGTCTTCATACACAATATCCAGGTCCATTTTTTCCGGCACTACGTCGGTTTCATCGGGACTCATATCGGAATAAACAATGATCGAGTCTGATGGCTTTACTTTATAGTTAGGCTTTACAGCAATACCGTTAACCAGTACCATACCGAGATTCATGGCCTGCTGGAGCTTGTTTCTGGTGGCACCTTCGATCCGGTTGGTCAGAAATTTATCAATACGAAGTGGTTCCTGGCCTTTATCGATGGTTATAGTAAAACGTTCATATAGCTCATCACTACTATCCTGTATTTCCGGGTTATTGTCTTCTAATTCGTCCTGCATAGCCGGCAAAGGTAAAGGATGGTTTTTTGTTGGTAAATTTGTCTTTTCAAAATGGAAAACAGGCAAATCATATTTCAGGACCTCGGTAAAATGGATTACCAGTCGGCATGGGATTACCAGGAGAAGATATTGCAGGAAAATGTGAGGAAAAAATCGGTATCCGGCAACCAGGAGATGGGCAGCCCTACACAACATTATCTTCTTTTTGTTGAGCATCCTCCTGTTTATACATTAGGGAAGAGTGGAAATAAGGAAAATGTACTGATGAGCGATGAGGAGTTACAGGCTAATCATATTGAATTTTTTCATACCAATCGTGGAGGTGACATCACATTTCATGGCCCGGAACAAATAGTTGGCTACCCTATATTGGACCTTGAAAAGTTTTATACAGATATTGGAAAATATCTCAGGAATATTGAAGAGGTGATTATTCTTACTATGGCTGAGTATGGTATTACAGGTGCCAGATCGGCTGGCGAAACCGGTGTATGGATTGAACCGGGTATTCCGGGAAAGGAAAGAAAGATATGTGCTATCGGGGTTCGTTGCAGCCGTTGGGTTACCATGCATGGATTTGCGTTCAATGTAAATACTGATCTGTCTTATTTCAATAATATTATTCCTTGTGGAATTGTAAATAAGCAGGTTACCTCTTTACAAAAAGAGCTGGGCAGGACACTGGATATGGAAGAAGTGAAAGAAAAAGTAAAAAGGAATTTTGAAAAAGTGTTTGAGGCAGAGCTGGTGTCAGAAGTCCTTCTCTAGATAGAATTTGTGTTTTTCCAGTAATTTATCATCCTCATATAACTCAAAGCGGAACCATCCGGCATGATAAAAATTCGCTTTATCTATTTTGAAGCTTCTTTCTTTGATATCTTTTAGTTCAAACAAAAAGGTTTCATCTTCATCAAAGAATTTAATGGAATATTTTTTTGTTTTTTCTTCATCAGGCAAACTGATCTTAACATAGCCATCTTTATGTGTATAGACATAGAGTGATGGGACAAAGGCGGGTGGTTTATTTTTTATGGTCACAGGATTGGGCATGGTGGCGGAATCACCTGTCTGAAAACTATCCAGGCGAATAACAACAGGATTCACCCGGGTGATGGAATCAATTTTTAGTAGCGAATCAACAACAGGCATTACTCCGGGTTTCTGCGCAAAAAGAGAATCAATGAATGGTTTTTTGGCATTACTGAAAAGATACATTCCTCCCTCAAGCATAATATATAAACGGTAAAACATATGGTCGTTAGGCGCTTTTGCATCTACATATCCGTTTTGCGGAGTAGTAGGATCAGCAACGGTCAGGATAGTTTTGTAACCTTTCAGGCTGTCAAAGGATCGCTGAATACTTATCTGGCGAATGTTTTGAAAATTGTTGACCCAACTGATAACGATCCGGTTCTTGCCTACATTCTTAAGCGAGAACTTTGGCAATGTATCCTGCGAATAAGCGGTAACACCCAAGAAGGCGAAAACAAAAGACAGAAAGAACAGGGTCAGTTTTTTCATATTGTATAGAACGCAAAAGAAACCGGATTCTTTTTTGCTACGGAAACAAAGATAGGGGAGCTCTTCAGAAAAACTAAAATATTAACGTTCCCTTTCCGAGAGATTGATTGCCCTGCAAACCCCCGCTGTGTATCAGCAGGATTTTACTTCCTGGCGGAAAGTAATTTTTCCTGGCAAGGTCACTTATTGCAAAACATAGTTTACCCGTGTATACAAAATCTGTAGGAATACCGGTGTGAGTATAAAATTCATTCATGAATGCAATTAACTCTGTTGATTTTTTTGCATAGCCGCCAAAGTGGTAGTCATGAATGATATCAAATTCTTTTGCCGGATCGATTAGTAGTTTTTTTACTTCAGCAGAAAGAGCCATATTGTTTTTCATCACACTTATGCCAACAGTTCTTGTAGAGATTGCACTGCTATTGATTAATCCTGCTGTCATCGTTCCGGTACCAACCGCACAGCATATATGTGAGAAATCTTGTTCCTGGCAATATTGCAGAATAGTTGCAGCACCACTGGCTCCTTTTTCTCCATATCCTCCTTCGTTTACAAGGTAGTAATCGCCTGTACTCATGTCTTCGGGAACTCTTTTTTTTCTATATTCTTCCCTGTCCTGAAAGATTAATTTCATTCCAAGATCTTTTGCCTGGGTAAGTGTGGTGGAAAGAGTGCCGGCTTTTTCACCCCGGATAATGCCGATGGCCTCCAATTTGTTGATCTTGCATGCAGCAGCAGTGGCGTGAATGTGATTTGACCAGGCACCACCAAAAGTTACAAGTGTTTTTTTTTTCAGGCTCAATGCTTCCTCAAGGTGGTATTTTAATTTAAACCACTTATTGCCCGAAATAATTGGGTGTACTTTATCAAGGCGTAATATGAATACTCTGAGCTCCTTTTCATGGAAGGGAGGAACAGATAACCGTTCTGTTGTTATATTATTCAGATTAATATTCTCCATGATTCTTAGCGGCGTAACGAAATTAGTTTAATTTCGCCCTGCAAAATTGATATGTAAAGATGAAGCCTACTTTGGTAATATTAGCTGCAGGCATGGCTTCCCGTTATGGGAGCATGAAACAAGTGCAGGGTTTCGGCCCTTCAGGAGAAACAATTATGGATTATTCAATCTATGATGCCATCCGTGCCGGTTTTGGTAAAGTTGTTTTTATTATCCGTAAAGAATTTGCTGACAATTTCAAATCCATATTTGAACCGAAGCTGAAAGGAAAGATCAAAACAGAATATGTTTTCCAGGAGATGAGTTCTTTCACTGAGGGCTTTGAAGCACCCGAAGGACGAACAAAACCCTGGGGTACTGCCCATGCAGTGCTTTGCGCAAAACATGTGGTGAAAGAGCCATTTGCTGTGATCAATGCGGATGATTTTTATGGAAGGAACGCTTTTGAAAATGCTGTAAGATTTCTGAAGAATTCATGCACTGATAATTGTTATGCTATTGTTGGCTACGACCTGTTAAGTACATTATCTGATCATGGCACAGTTAACAGGGGAGTTTGCGGATTGGATGAGGACGGAAATCTCGCTACTATAACTGAACGGATCAATATTGCAAAAAAGGATGGTAAAATAGTTTGTGATGACGGGCTGGAACCTAAAGAGCTTTCAACGGCGACCAGGGTGTCAATGAATTTCTGGTGTTTTGCTCCTTCCTTTTTCTCCTACACACAAAAATTATTTTTAGAATTTCTGATTAAGCATGGTAAAGAACTGAAATCCGAATTCTTTATTCCTATTGTTGCTGATCAGTTTATAAAAGAGGGCGGTAAAGTAGAGATTATTCCCACCACTTCCTTGTGGTTTGGAGTTACTTACAAGGAGGATGCCCCATTTGTGGAAAAAAGCCTCAACGATCTTATCGGGCAGGGTGAGTATCCACCCAGTCTCTGGTAATAAGATTGTCCAGAAATAAAAAAAGCCCCGTATTTGTACGGGGCAGTTTTTTCTATAGGGGTTAATTCGATTAATTCACTTTTACCATGAAAATGTAGTCTTCGACTTTTTCTACCTGCTGCTGAAAATCAAGACCTGCAATGGAAGATTTGGATGTAATCTTAACCTTTTGGTAACTGGTGTCTTTTTTCAAATCATCCAGTACTTTATAAATATACTTGCCTTGTATTGCAAAGGCAAAACCTTCTGTATTTCTCTGGCGTCCGTTCAGAATACCAATTACTTCACCTTTTCTATTTAATATAGGGCTGCCACTGTTTCCCCTGTTTGCCGCCAATTCTAACTGGCAACTCAGGGTATCGCCATTATAACCTGTTTTAGCACTTAAATAACCCTGGCCATATACAATCTCATTGCGGGGGTAGCCCAGTGTGAAAATGGGTTCAGCTAATTTTCCTGCCGATTTGCTGATAGCATAAGGCACTGAAGTATATGGCTTAAAGTTTTCGTCTTCTATTTTAAGAATAGCGATATCTTTTTGTACATCAATAAAAACCACTTTAGCCAAAAACTCACCATTGCTATTCTGAACAGCAATGTTCCTGGCACCCTCCACTACATGGGCATTAGTAACGAGATAGCCTTTGGCATCTATGATAAAGCCCGTACCACCAGTAGTGTAAACAATTGTATTGTCAGCAGTATTGATTTTGTTTTTAACCCTGCTTATTTCTTTATCCTGCTCTTTTGTTTTATTCTCAATAACGTTGATCTTACCTTTTAACAGATCAATTTCACCTGCAGGTGTTTGCGGAGTAATAGACCAGACAAGGGCGCTGATTGTTAAAGTAGTAATGCCTGCTATAGACGCTGCGATGGCGGCCACTCTCTTATATCTTTTCCAGAGGTAAACAACCTTAGCTTTTCCTGTAAGTTTAGCAGAATTGATCTTTCCCTGTTCTGCCAGATCAGTGTGTACATCATGCAGGGTAGAGCGGAATTTTTTCCATTCTCCAAACCGGTTCATTTGTTGTAAAAAGAGGGTATGCTCAACAACTAACTGGTCGATCTCAGAATTTGTCTTCCTCAGATTTTCAAAATGTAATCGTTCGTCAGGATTCATTTCACCCCGGATATAGCGTTCCACCGCCTCTAAAACTTTAATATCACTCATCTCCGTTTCCATTTTTATAGTGAGCAAAAAATATCTTTTTCAATCGCATCAGGCATTTGTACTTCTGGTTTTTTGCATTGTCCGCATTGGTATATCCAAAATTGGCCGCAATAACCTGCATATTCTGCTTTTGAAGGTAATAGGCCTCCAAAAGGCTTTTACAGGGTTCTCCCAGGCTGCTGATGGCTTTGTTCATCATTTCAAACTCAGCATCTCTTTTCTCATGTTCTTCTATCTCATCATCCACCTGTACAGATGCTTCAGGGTCTTCAATAGGAGGTGAATATCGGTTCAGTTGTTGTAATCTTTTGAGCCACAGTCTTTTACTTACCGAATAAATATAAGTCTTAATCAGGCAGTTCAGTTCAAAGGTTCCGGATCTCACTTTTTCGTACAACACGATCATAGCTTCCTGAAATATGTCTTTCGCATCATCTGCCGAGCCGTTGTTGTTGATTATCAGGGCCTGAATCATATTGTAATTCTCCCTGTAAATTGTCTCAACGGCCTTTTTGTCGTTAACAGCTAATCCTTGCAAGAGTGCCTTTTCGTTATTCTCTGGTTTCACATTCCGTTATTTAATACAATATTTTAAAAATAGTAACCCTCGGCCATCTGAAAAAAAATTTTAAATGCAGGGTTACCTTTTTCCAATTTGGGTATAAACAGCGAAATATTTCAAACAACCCCAAAAAAATCTCTAAAATGAAGAAGTTTTTTGCAATTGCATTTATTGCTGCTACAATGGTAGCTTGTAACAACGAAGGTGAATCTAAGCCTGCTGGTGATTCAGCTACTACACCTGCTGTTGATACTGCAGCCGCACCTGCTGTTGATTCTACAGTTAAAGCTGTTGTTGATTCTACAGTTAAAGCTGCTGTTGATTCTATAAAGAAGTAATTTCAATTGGCAAGCAAATCGATAAGGGCCGCACTTGTGTGCGGCTTTTTATTTTACTACAGTAGCAGGAAGTTTATCAGTCAAAATACATTCTTCTGTCCCCTTATTTAAGGCTACCTTTGCCGATTCTTATCAACCATCAAAAATTTATTTCGTGAACACATTTGAAGCCTTGGGTATTGAAGAAGGCTTACTACATTCAGTAAAGGCATTAGGTTTTACCCAGCCCACACCTATCCAGGAAAAAGCAATCCCGGTTTTGCTCCAAGGGACAAAAGATTTTATCGGTTTGGCGCAAACAGGAACCGGTAAAACAGCAGCTTTTGGATTGCCTCTTTTGCAACTTATAAATAAGGAGGACCGTTTTCCCCAGGCATTGATCGTTTGTCCTACAAGAGAATTATGCCTTCAGATAACAAGTGACCTGGAAAAATTCAAAAGCAAGAAAGCCAGTATTTCTGTAACGGCTGTTTATGGAGGTACCTCTATTACCATGCAGATAAGGGATCTTAAAAGAGGAAGCCATATTGTTGTAGCTACTCCGGGCCGGCTGATCGACCTGATTGAGAGAAAAGCTATTAATCTTGATAAAATTCATTATGTAGTATTGGATGAGGCCGACGAAATGCTGAATATGGGCTTCAAGGAGGATATTGAGTTCATTCTGAAAAACACTCCCAATCGACAAAGTATCTGGCTGTTTAGCGCTACGATGCCGGCAGAGATAAGGCAGGTGAGCAAAAGATACATGGATCAGCCATTTGAGATCACCGTTGGAAAAGTAAATTCAGGTAATGTAAATATTGATCACCAGTACTATGCCACACAGCATCATAACAGGTACGAGGTTTTAAAAAGGATCATTGATTTTAACCCCGGTATATATGGGATAGTATTTGCCCGCACAAAAGCTGATACGCAGGAAATAGCCGAGAAACTTACCCGGGAAGGGTATGATATTGATGCTATCCATGGTGACCTTACCCAGCAGCAAAGAGATAAAGTAATGGGTCTTTTCCGGGACAGAAGTGTAAAGCTTCTCGTAGCGACAGATGTAGCTGCCCGTGGTATTGATGTAGCAGGAATTACTCATGTTATCAACTATGAATTGCCAGATGATGTGGAAGTGTACACACACAGAAGCGGACGTACGGGCCGGGCAGGTAACAGTGGTGTTTCTGTTTCGATAGTAACACCAAAGGAAACATACCGTTTGCGCCAGATTGAGAGATTGGTAAATACCAGGGTTCATAAAATGGATATACCAAGTGGTAAGGATGTTTGCCGTAAACAGTTCTTCCATTTCATAGATAAAATGTTGCAGGCAGATATCAGCCATGGTGAATATGAAGCTTACTTACCAATACTCAGGGAGAAGTTTGCTTCTGTTGAAAAAGAAGAAATATTACAAAGAGTGGCAGCCCTTGAATTTGACAGGTTCCTGAAATATTATGAGAATGCGGCTGATCTTAACATGAGAACGGATGACAGAAGAGGCGAAAGAAGAGGTGACAGGCAGGATGCAAGAGGCGATAGAGGCGGATCAAGGGATAGAGATACCAAGGGAAGAAGTTTCAGTGGTGGAGGAAATTACCAACGACTGTTTGTAAACCTTGGAACAAAGGATGGTTTCTATAAAGCCAGTTTCTTACAGTTTATACTGGATATGAGTGATCTGAAGAAAGAAGTACTTGGTAAAATAGATATGAAGGAGATGACCAGCTGGATTGAGATAGAGCCATCGGCCGGTAAGAAGATGATAAAAGCGATTGATGGTAAGAACTACCGTGGACGCAAGATCCGGATGAATGATGCTGAATCAGGTGGTGGCAGAAAGAAATAATCTTTTTAAAATTTGCTAAACTGAACAAGAAAGCTATATTTGTTTACAGATGAAAACAACAAAGACATATTTTGGTTTCTATTTTTATTACTTCTTTTTTAAAATGAAGCCGGGAATGCTTTTGTTGAAATAAATCAGAACAACTAAAAAACAACAACATAAAGAATCCCGGCCAAACGGCCGGGATTCTTGTTTAACTATGAGTACCAAAGTTTCAATACAAGGCTATGAAGGCAGCTTTCACCAGGTGGCTGCACAATTATTTCATGGGAAAAATGTGGAAGTAATCCCATGTGCCACTTTTCGTGATGTAATAAAAATTGCTTCGAATAAAAAGGAAAGTAACGGAGGGGTAATGGCTATTGAGAATTCTATTGCCGGAAGCATACTGCCAAATTACAACCTGCTGCAGAAAAGCAACCTGAAAATCATTGGAGAAATTTATTTACAGATACGTCAGCACCTGCTGGTTAACCCAGGGGTAAAATTAGAAGATATAAAAGAAGTTCATTCTCATACCATGGCCTTGCAACAATGCTATGATTTTCTTGATAAGTACAAATGGAAGCTGGTGGAGACAGAGGATACTGCACTTAGTGCAAAACATATCCGCCAGCATAAAAGCAGGCATATCGCAGCTATCGCAAGTAAATTGGCAGCTGAATTGTATGAGCTGAATGTAATTGTTTCTAATATCCATACGTTGAAAAATAATTATACCCGGTTCCTGATGTTAGACAGGGAAGAAAATGCAGCTGAAATTGAAAATGCAGATAAGGCCTCTGTTACTTTTCATACAGATCATTCGAGGGGAAGTTTAGCCAAAGTGCTCACAAAAATTTCTGAAGGGGGAATCAACCTAAGCAAGTTGCAGAGTTTTCCCATCCCTGGCTCAGATTTCAAGTATGCTTTTCATGCAGATATGGAATTTGATAGTACTGAACAATTCAACGAAGTGATGAAAACTCTGGAGCCACTTACTGAATCGGTAAAAGTGTATGGTATTTATAAAAGAGGATTATGGAAATAAAAACAAGTAAACGACTGGAAGGTATTGGTGAATATTATTTTTCTCAAAAACTGAGAGAGATAGATGAGTTGAATAAGGCAGGGAAGAATATTATTAACCTCGGGATAGGTAGTCCTGATCTGCCACCTCATCCGGAAGTAGTACGGGCATTGCAGGAAGAGGCTGCAAAGCCAAATGTCCATGCATATCAATCTTACAAAGGTTCGCCTTTATTGAGAAAAGCAATGAGCGACTGGTATAAGAAATGGTATAATGTTGATCTTAATCCTGATACTGAAGTGTTGCCGCTGATTGGCAGTAAAGAAGGCATCATGCATATCTGTATGACATACCTGGATAAAGGAGATGAAGTACTGGTGCCCAATCCCGGCTATCCCACTTACACCAGTGCAGTAAAACTGGCTGCTGGTAAATGCGTGGAGTACAAACTACGGGAAAAGAATAATTATGAACCAGATTTTGAAAAACTGGAAAAGAAAAGTTTGAAGAAGGTGAAATTAATGTTTGTTAACTATCCCCATATGCCAACAGGGAAGTTACCGTCAAAAGAATTATTTGAAAAAATAGTGGTATTTGGTAAAAAGCATAAGATCCTGATCATTCATGATAATCCATACTCTTTTATTCTGAATGATTCTCCAATGAGTTTGTTAAGTGTTGAAACCGCAAAAGACTGTGTGATTGAACTGAATTCATTGAGCAAAAGTCATAATATGGCCGGGTGGAGAATAGGTATGCTTTGCGGGGCAAAAGAAAGAGTTGAAGAAGTGCTTCGTTTTAAAAGTAATATGGACAGTGGTATGTTTTTGCCGGCACAGCTGGCTGCTGTAAAAGCATTGACACTTGGGAAAGAATGGCACGATAGGGTGAATACTGTTTACAGGGAAAGAAGGGAAAAAGTTTTTGAATTGCTGACTTTGCTCAGGTGTAAATTTTCAAAAGAGCAGGCCGGAATGTTTGTGTGGGCGGCCATACCCTCAGCACATAGCGATGGATTTGCATTGAGTGATGAGGTACTATATAATGCAGGAGTATTTATAACACCCGGGGGAATATTCGGCAGTGCCGGTGAACAATATGTAAGGATAAGTTTATGCAGTACAGAAGAGAAAATTGAAGAAGCTATTCAGCGGATAAAAAGCATTATATAAAATGAAAAGGAAAAAAATTGCAATAATTGGTGTTGGTCTGATAGGAGGTTCATTGGCCATACAGTTGCATGAAAAGAAATTGTCATCAAAACTTATTGGCGTAGAGGCCAATGAAGAGCATGCAAAGAAAGCATTAGAGATGGAATTGGTGGATGAGACACTTTCGTTGGATGAAGCTATTCAGCAGGCAGATGTGATTGTGCTGGCAGTACCTGTTGATACGATGGTATCATTATTGCCCCGGATTCTGAATAAAATTGATAACCAGGTTGTACTGGATCTTGGTTCCACTAAGTCACAATTGATTGAAGCAATAAAAAATCATCCCAAAAGGGGGAGATATGTAGCCACGCATCCGATGTGGGGAACCGAGTACAGCGGTCCGCAGGCGGCAGTGCGTGGTGCCTATGAAAATAAAGCTGTCATTATTTGTAATGCTGAGGAAAGCGATGCTGATGCACTGGAATGGGTAAAGCATATGTATAAAAAAATTGGTATGCACCTGTTGGAAATGGAAGCAAAGGCTCATGATCTGCATGCGGCTTATGTGAGTCATATCTCACATATCACTTCTTTTGCATTGGCAAATACGGTGCTGGAAAAGGAAAAAGAAGAGCAGGCTATTTTTGAATTAGCTTCTGCCGGTTTCGAAAGCACCGTCCGATTGGCAAAGAGTAACCCGGCTATGTGGGTGCCGATCTTTATGCAGAATAAGGAGAATGTGCTGGATGTTTTGAAAGAACATATTGCGCAGCTGTCAAGATTTAAGGAGAGTCTTGAAAAAGAGGATAATGAATATTTAATGCGGTTGATTGAGGAGGCGAATAAAATAAGGAGGATAATTAAATAAATTAAATTTGTACAAATGCAAACAACAGAACAGTCAGAAAAGGAAACCGTACAGGGAGCCTGGCATAAACGGCCGCTGATCATCAGTGGGCCATGCAGTGCAGAAACTGAGGAACAGGTATTGGCTACGGCACAACGTCTTGCAGCAACAGGAAAAATAGATATGCTGCGGGCAGGTATCTGGAAACCGAGAACCAAGCCCGGTATGTTTGAAGGAGTGGGTACAAAAGGTTTGCCCTGGCTGCAACAGGCTAAGAAACTGACAGGTTTGCCAACAACAGTTGAAGTGGCAACCGGTAAGCAGGTGCAGGATGCATTGACATTTGATGTGGATGTGTTGTGGATTGGTGCGAGAACAACGGTAAACCCTTTCAGTGTGCAGGAAGTAGCCGATGCACTGCGAGGCGTGGATATACCGGTGTTGATTAAAAATCCGATCAATCCTGATATTGAATTATGGAGTGGTGCGGTAGAAAGAGTGGCAAGGGCAGGAGTAAAACAAATTGGCCTGATACACCGTGGTTTTAGTTCGTATGGAAATTCTGAGTATCGTAATGCGCCTATGTGGCACCTGGCTATTGATATGAAATTGAAGCACCCGGGTATGCCACTGATCAATGACCCTTCGCATATTTGTGGCCGTCGTGATATCTTACTTGAAGTAATGCAAAAAGCAATCGACCTTGACTATGATGGGCTGATGATTGAAAGTCATATCGACCCTGATAATGCATGGAGCGACGCTAAACAACAAGTGACACCTGAACGCTTAGCCGAGATGCTGGACAGTATCATCTGGAGAAAAGAAGATATTAACTCCGAGGAATATCATGCTGCATTGGAAGCACTGCGCCAGAAGATCAATCACCTGGATGATGAACTGATGCAGATTCTGGGGCAACGGATGAAGATCGCTGAACAGATCGGGCAATATAAAAAAGATAATAATATTACCATTTTGCAGACAGGCCGTTGGAATGAAATTATTGAAAGGGCCAGCGCAAAGGGTGAAAAAATAGGATTAAGTAAAGAATTTATCACCAAGTATTTGGATGCTGTGCATATGGAGAGTATAAATCATCAGAAAAAAATACTGGATAGCTAGGTTGATAATGAACCTGCCAGCAGGCAGTTCGCCTCTTGTACTTTAGTAAATATATTCGGCATATAATGAAGCATATCAATTATAGATTTTCTAATTCATCCACCGACTTTTATTTTGCTTATGGTATCAGCCATCTGAAAAAGATTGCTGATACCAGGGCAACGATACTCATCACAGATGAAAATGTTTACAAAGCACATACAAAACGTTTCAGGGGCTGGAATACAATTATATTAAAACCCGGCGAGGAATTTAAAGTGCAGGCAACCGTGGATGCAGTAATTGAAAAGCTGATTGAAATGGAAGCTGACCGCAAGACAACTTTAGTGGGAGTAGGTGGTGGAGTAATTACGGATATTACAGGCTATGTGGCAGCTGTTTATATGAGGGGCTTACGGTTTGGATTTATACCTACTTCAATTTTAGCATTGGCGGACGCCTCCATTGGTGGTAAGAATGGCATCGATGTGGGAATGTATAAAAATATGGTGGGAGTTATCCGTCAGCCTTCTTTCATTTTACATGACATGGTTTTCCTGAACTCACTGCCGCAGCAGGAATGGGAAAATGGGTTTGCAGAAATAATTAAACATGCCTGTATAAAAGATGCGGCAATGTTTGCAAAGTTGGAAAGGAATTCATTAAAGGGATACCGGGGCAGGCAAAAATCAATTTGCGAATTAATCCAGGCAAACGCTTTAATAAAAATCAGGGTCGTACAGAAAGATGAATTTGAGAAAGGAGAGAGGAGGTTGTTAAATTTTGGTCATACACTGGGGCATGCACTGGAAACACAATATGAATTACTGCACGGTCAGGCTATTTCTATCGGTATGACATATGCCTGTCATATTTCGGAGCAACTGGCAGGATTTAAGCAAACAGAAAGAGTGATAAGTGTGCTGGAGAAATATAATTTACCGACCTATGCATCTTTCGACAAGCAAAAAGTGTTTGATGTGCTTAAGATGGATAAGAAAAGGGAAAGAAAGGAAATAAATTATGTGCTGCTGGAAAGAATTGGGAGGGGGGTAGTGAAAAGTATTTCATTAAAGCAGTTAGAAAAAATTATACAAGGTTTATAAAGTGAAAGTAACAATACATCCTTCTAAATTATCAGGTATAATCCAGGCACCAGCCTCGAAAAGTTCGATGCAAAGAGCTTGTGCGGCAGCGTTATTGAGAAAAGGAGAAACAATCATTCATAATCCCGGACACAGCAATGATGATAAAGCTGCTGTTGGAATCATTAAAGCATTGGGCGCTGAAGTCGAACACATAAATGAAGCGTTAAAAGTGAATAGCCACGGGATTCATCCCGTGGAGAAAGAAATTGATCCCGTGGAGAAAGAAATTGATCCCGTTGGGAATGAAATTAATTGCGGAGAGTCAGGATTGAGTATAAGAATGTTTACGCCAATAGCTGCCTTAAGCCATAAGAAAATCACTATAAACGGTTCAGGTAGTCTTGTTACGAGACCGATGGATTTCTTTGATGAAATATTGCCAAAACTGGGAGTTAAAATAGAAAGCAGCAATGGCAGGTTGCCAATGCATGTACAAGGGCCATTGCTGCCGGCAAATATTGAAATTGATGGTTCTTTAAGTTCACAGTTTCTTACAGGCCTGTTGATGACTTATGGAGCCTCTCTAAATTCCTCGGAAGGGGAGATTTTGGGCCCTCATAGTAAAGTTGTCTCTATAAAAGTTCGGAATCTTAAGAGTAAGCCGTACATAGATTTGACTTTGGATGTAATGAAGCAATTTGGATTAAGAGTACCGGAGAATAAAAACTATGAAGAATTTATTTTTCATAATGAATACCCAATAAACCAGCCAACCAGTCAACCAATTAACTACACTGTCGAAGGCGACTGGAGCGGTGGTGCATTTCTGCTTGTAGCTGGAGTCATAGCTGGCCCCATAACAGTAAGAGGATTAGATTTGACATCAACGCAAGCTGATAAAGCAATTGTTGATGCCATGATGGCTGCCAATGCCGGTATGGCGATGGATGCAAAGGGAATACAACTACATCCAGCAGAAATGAATGGATTTTATTTTGATGCCACGGATTGCCCTGATTTATTTCCACCGTTAGTTGCATTGGCTGCTTATTGCAATGGTAAAACAACTATTAGGGGAATAAACCGTTTAACATATAAAGAAAGCAACCGGGCAATAACATTGCAGGATGAATTTGACAAAATGGGAGTGACTATAGATTTGCAGGATGATAATATGGTTATACATGGTGGGGCAATTGTAAAAGGCGCTGATATTCATTCGCATCATGATCATCGTATTGCCATGGCCTGTGCCGTAGCCGGATTAAAAGCAGATAGTGAAATGATTATTGAAGAGGCCCAGGCAGTTAAGAAGTCGTACCCTGATTTTTTTAATGATTTGAAAAAGCTTGGTGCTGATGTATCTTTACCTTATCAACACTTCAACTTATAAATATTGAATTCATTTGGTCGCATATTCCGCATTTCTATTTTTGGCGAATCGCATGGGGAGTGTGTAGGGGTAACTATTGATGGCTGCCCGGCTGGGTTAGCTTTATCGCCGGAAGATTTGTTGCCAGATCTTGAAAGAAGAAAAGGAGGCAAACAAAAAGGGACCACCCCAAGGCAGGAGGAAGATTTTCCGATTTTTAAAAGTGGATTCTTTAATGGAAAAACAACCGGTTTCCCCATTACTATACTTTTCGAAAACAAAAATACCCGCAGTGATGATTATGCAAAGCAGAGAAGCATTCCCCGTCCGGGTCATGCAGACTGGGTGGCACATCAAAAGTTTGGAGGTAATGAAGATTTCCGGGGTGGTGGGCATTTCAGTGCCAGGTTAACAACAGGGTTGGTTGCGGCTGGAGCAATTGCAAAGAAGTTAATGAATGCTACCGGCATGACTACGCTTAGCATTCATGCCCAAGTAACAGAAATAGGGGGCGAAAAAGATCTGGAAAAAGGCCTGCAAAAAGCCATTGATGCAAAAGATTCTGTAGGTGGTATTGTTGAGTGTAAAGTAAATGGTCTGCCTGTTGGATTGGGTGAGCCTTATTTTGATTCGCTTGAATCATCCCTGGCTCATATGATATTTGCAATTCCTGCTGTGCGGGGTATTGAATTTGGAACCGGTTTTGCTGCAGCTAAAATGTTCGGCAGTGAACATAATGATGCTATTGAAAATACAGATGGCAGGACAAGGACCAATCATGCAGGAGGTATTGTAGGAGGTATCAGTAATGGTAATGAACTCGTTTTTCGGTTAGTTGTTAAACCTACTTCTTCTACTCCAAAAGAGCAAAACAGCCTGAACTGGGAAACTGGTAAAACAGAAGACTTTTCAATCAAAGGCCGCCATGATTTATGTGTGGCATTGAGAGCACCGGTGATAGTGGAAGCAGTGACGGCTATTGTAATTGCAGATTTTCTTTTATTGGAACAACATATCAAGAGGGTTATACTTTAATCTGAAACTATACAAACGATTATGCCAATTATCTATCATGTTACCACAGCAGGTGAGTGGAATGCAGCCAAACACCGCGGATATTATGAGCATCCGTCATTGAAGGCAGAAGGCTTTATACATTGCTCACAGGAGCAGCAGGTAGCTGGCGTTCTCGAAAGATATTTTGCAGGCAGAACTGATCTGGTGAAACTGGTGATTGATACCGATAAACTCAGCAGCAAATATGTTTTTGACTGGTCGCCCTCTGCACAGGATACTTTCCCCCATGTGTATGGGCCAATAAATACAGATGCGGTAATTGATGTTTCAACTCTTTGATCTTTCCTCTCTTTCGTAAATGATAATTATTGTGAGGTTTCGTATTTTCCCTGATTTATTAGCTTGATTAGTTTTCCTTTAAGATTCTGGTTTCTGCCGAATTAGTAAAAAAATCAACTGACAGTGCCAATAATGTTGAAACGATTTCTTATTTTGTAGTGCATACTATCGTTCTGTGCTGGTAAATTAGTACAAAGCCATTAAATTCTGCCAGTAACCACCATTTATGACCACAAGACCTTTGTACCCGTTTGTTATTTTTTTCTATTTCTGCATAGCCTTTTTGTCCTGTAATGGTAACAAGGCTAATAAAGATACCATTGGGGATTCACCTTTGGAGTTGCAGCAAAAAACAACAGAACTTATCAGAAGTAGGTTAGCGGAAGTTTTTAATGCTGATGGTAAGAAAGAAGATTCTTTGGTAACAATAAGGCAAACGAAGCTTGCAAAACTACTCTACGAAAGAAATGCTTTTGCTCCTATCTGGTGTAGCAAAGGAGAATGGCTGCCGGAAGGTGATTCATTGTTTAAGTTTATTGATGAGTCAAAACTATTCGGGTTATTCCCCAGTGACTATCATCATCTGTCAATTAAAAAAATAAGAGAAAAATTTGAAACAGATAGCCTTGCAAGGAATGACAGAAAAGATGCTTCCTTGTGGGCAAAGGCAGATATCATGCTTACGGATGCTTTTGTACAAATTGTGAAGGATGTTAAGCTGGGTCGACTTCCAAACGACAGTATCACGCTGAGAAAGGATACATTGCTAACGGATGAATATTATCTAAAGCAATATGACTTCTTCTTGCAATCAGGATTGACAAAGTTGATACAATCACTGGAGCCTGCACAAAGGGGTTATCATTCAATAAAAGCAGGTATCAGATCTTTTCTTGCGAGTGCTGATTACCGGGAATTTACCAGGGTGCCGTATCCTGAGAAAGATCAGCAAAAATTCAACAGGCTCTTGCAAAAAAGATTATATGAAGGAGGTTTTATTTCATTCGACAGTATTGGTGCAGATTCTGCTCAGCTGGCAGATGCGGTTAAGTTATTTCAAAAGAAAAAAGGAATAACTGTAGATGGAAGAGCAGGAGAAGGAACTGTCAGAATGATGAATGTTAGCGATAGAGAAAAATTTATCCGTATTGCGATAAGTATGGATAAGTATAAAAAGCTTCCTGAGAAAATGCCATCAAAATATATATGGGTTAATGCTTCGGCGAACTATCTTGAAGTAGTGGATAATGAAGAAGTTAAGTTGTCTTCAAAAGTGATATGTGGCAAACCCAAAACCAGAACTCCTGTACTTACAAGTCTTATTTCATCATTGATCACCTATCCTCAGTGGATACCTCCGCCCAGTATTGTCTCAAAAGAAATATTACCTGCTGTTAAAAAGAATCCGGGATATCTGGCCCGTAAAGGATTTAGCTTGGTTGATAAGGAGGGGAATGAAGTGGATCCATATTCAGTGGATTGGTCAAAGTATACCAAGAGTATTCCATACAGGGTAGTCCAGGGAAGCGGCGATGCTAATGCGTTGGGTATTATGAAATTCGTTTTCGACAATAAGTATTCTGTTTATCTGCATGATACTAATCAGCGATACTTGTTTTCCAATGCTATGCGTTCTTTGAGTCACGGTTGTGTACGGGTGCAGGAATGGGAAAAACTGGCCTTTTATATTTTAGGAAATGACAGCCTCAATGCTAATGGGGGGTATACTAAAATTGACTCGGTAAAAACATGGCTAAGAAACAAACAAAAAAGATCTATTCCTATAAGGAATAAAGTGACTGTATTTATCCGTTACATTACTTGCGAGGGACATGATGGCAAAATCATCTTTCATGATGATGTTTATGGAGAGGATAAAATGCTCAGAGAGAAGTTTTTTGCAGATAAATGATACAAATCAGCCCTTTACCAGAGACAACTTGAAATGAAATCAGTTTTTTTTAAAAAAAGACCTTCCAAAGCCGTGAATATTAAGTAAATAATTTATTTTAGGATATTGAACTTACCTGTTATTTTTGCTCAGATTAAAACCAAACTATCTCTTTATGAAGAAGATATTATCTGCTTTAATTGCGCTGTACCTGCTTGTACCTGCCGCCAATGCACAGGATGATGAAATCAGGCCTAAGGCTTTGGGTGTCAGTTTTTTCCTGAATGATTTTATTTCACCAGAAAGGATACGCACTACTTCCTTAAGCCAGGTTCTGAGTAATAAGAAAATGGCAAAAATTAAAGAGATGTCTCCCGGGCTAGCTGTTACCTATTTCAAGGGCATCAGAAAACATATCGATATCGCCGCTTCTTTGGGAGCTACTTTTTTGCGCTACCCAATGCCTAATAAGTCATTTGCTGATAATAATTTGCTTCTTGAAGGTAATGCTACAGTAAATCTTAAGATGACTACTGAAAAATATTGGGTACAGCCTTATATCATAGCAGGAGTCGGGGCTCATAAATATCGTTCGTATTATGGTGCTTTCATGCCTGTAGGTCTTGGCCTGAAAGTTAACTTCCTTGATGAAGCACATCTTTTCGTAACATCTACTTACAGGGTGCCAATTACCAATGAAACAGCGAACTATCATTTACAACATAGTATTGGTATTGCCGGACGTTTAGGTAAGAAGAAAGAGCCTGTAGTTATTGAACCTCCAAAGCCACCGGCTGATACTGATAAGGATGGTATTATTGATAGCTTAGACAAATGTCCGACTGTACCCGGGTTAGCTAAATATGAGGGATGTCCGATTCCTGATACTGATAAAGACGGGATAAATGATGAAGAAGATAAATGTCCGACCGTTCCGGGTCTTGCCCGTTACCAGGGATGTCCGATTCCTGATACTGATAAAGATGGTATCAATGATGAAGAAGATAAGTGTCCTACTGTTGCTGGTGTTGCCCGCTACCAGGGTTGCCCTGTTCCTGACACGGATGGTGATGGGGTAAATGATGAAGAAGATAAATGTGTTACAATACCTGGTCCAAAAGAAAACTTTGGTTGTCCTGTTATTTCTGAAGAAGTAAAACAGAAGGTTAACATGGCTGCAAAGAATATTCTCTTTGTTACCGGAAGCGCTAAATTACAAAGCAAGTCTTTTAAGGGCCTGAATGAAGTGGCACAGATCATGAAAGATAATCCGGGTATGAGCCTGAATATCGATGGGCATACTGATAATGTTGGTTCAGATGAAAAAAACCAGGTATTAAGTGATAACCGTGCAAACGCTGTTAAAGCATACCTTATAAGTAAAGGAGTAGAAGAGAGCCGCATTACTGCAACCGGTTATGGGGAAACCAAGCCAATTGCTGATAATAAAACAGCGGCAGGGCGTCAGCAAAATCGTCGTTCAGAATTGACATTGAGTTATTATAAATAAGCTAATTGCTTATTAATAAAAAAGTCCCCACATAAAAAGGGACTTTTTTTTATGTCTGTATATGGGATCTAAAATTTTACGTACTTTTCTATAAGTTGTTTATCAATTCCTTTTTTCCTGGCTTTTAGCGCTTGCTTCCTTAAAATAAATTCAAAAATACTCATCCATCCGGGCAGGTTGCTTTCACTTATTTCAAAGAGCCAGGCAAGTGCTAATTTATCTTTTGGAAATCCGTTTGATTTGGTGAGACCATCATTTGCTAGCCCATAACCTATCTGTAGTGACTGTTCAAAACCACGGCTGGCAGGTCTCAGTTCTACCAGGAATTTACATGACCTGCCGCTTCTGTTGCGGAAAAGGTGGTTGACTTTTGGCTCAGCTGTTGCTGATTGACCAGCCTTTAGTGTGTGTAAAATCTTTCCAAATTTTACCTGTACTTCTCCTTCCAGGCATCTAAACGTTTCTGAATAAGTTTTGTGGTAATGCAAACCCACACCGCCACCATCGGCTAAGTCCACCTCTACAAGAGTACACTCACCATTAGTATCTGCATAAGTCTTCAGGAATGTTACCTGGTCTTTTTGTATCGGGTTGTAGATTTTTCTTTCCATATAGTCTCCATTTACGTTGAAATAAAGGTAAAAGGATTTTGATCCTTCGTAAATGAGTGCTGAAGCAGGCATCTTAAGCTGTAGTTTTCAATTTATCCACAGGGCAGATTAAGAATCTCCGGGGCCTTTATTTTCCGGCTTTTTCCCCTACCTTTGCGCCTCCAAAACCGTTTGGTTTTATAATTGTATATAAATAACTGAAAATAAAGCAGTCATGGCAGATTTAAAATTTCAAAGAAACTTTGGTATTGCGGCTCACATTGATGCCGGAAAGACCACCACTACGGAGCGTATTCTCCGTTATACAGGTATGATCCACCGTATTGGTGAGGTGCATGATGGCGCCGCTACTACTGACTGGATGGAGCAGGAAAAAGAAAGAGGTATTACCATTACTTCTGCAGCTGTTAGCTGTCAGTGGAATTTTCCAACTGTTTTGGGGAAGGCAACTCCTGAAACCAAAAAATATTCTTTTAATATCATCGACACTCCCGGCCACGTTGACTTTACTGTAGAAGTAGAACGTTCAATGAGAGTACTGGATGGTTTGATCGCTTTATTTTCTGCGGTGGATGGTGTGGAGCCACAATCTGAAACAGTGTGGCGCCAGGCTAATCGTTACGGTGTTCCCCGTATTGGATTTGTAAATAAAATGGACCGTGCCGGTGCTGACTTCCTGATGGTGGTTAAGCAGGTGAAAGAAATGCTGGGTTCAAAAGCTGTACCTCTCCAATTACCAATTGGTGCTGAAGATGATTTTAAAGGGGTGGTGGACCTGATCAAAATGAAAGGTATCATCTGGCATATGGAAACAGAAGGTATGACTTTCGATGAGATCGAAGTTCCTGCTGATATGCTGGAGGAAGCAAAAGAATGGAGAGCTAACCTGGTGGAAGCCGTAGCAGAATATGATGACAAGTTGATGGAAAAATTCTTTGATGATCCTAATAGTATCACCGAAGATGAAATGCATGAAGCGATCCGCAAAGCAACGGTTGATCTAAGCATCGTTCCGATGATGTGTGGTTCTTCATTCAAGAATAAAGGTGTACAAACTGCATTGGATGCGGTTTGTCGTTACCTGCCTTCACCGGTTGACATTCCTGATACGGTAGGTACTGATCCTGATTCAGGTGAGCAAATCACCCGTAAAGCAGATCCTAAAGAGCCTTTCGCTGCATTGGCCTTTAAAATCATGACTGATCCATTTGTGGGTCGCCTGGCATTCTTCCGGTGCTATTCTGGCCATCTGGATGCTGGTTCTTATGTGTTGAACGTAAGAAGCGGTAAGAAAGAAAGGATCAGCCGTATCATGAAGATGTTTGCTAATAAGCAAAACCCTATTGATTTCATCGAAGCAGGTGATATTGGTGCGGCAGTTGGGTTTAAGGAAATAAAAACTGGTGATACTTTATGTGATGAGAACCATCCTATCACTTTGGAGAATATGTTTATTCCAGAACCGGTAATTGCTGTAGCGGTAGAACCTAAAACTCAGGCTGACGTTGATAAAATGGGTATGGCTATCGCCAAGCTGGTAGAAGAAGATCCTACACTTCGTGTAAATACAGATGAAGATACTGGTCAAACCATCCTTCGTGGAATGGGAGAGTTACACCTGGAGATCATTATTGATCGTATGCGTCGTGAGTTCAAAGTAGAAGTAAACCAGGGTGCACCACAGGTGGCTTACAAGGAAGCATTCAATGCTACTGTTGAACACCGTGAGACCCTGAAAAAGCAAACGGGTGGTCGTGGTAAATTCGCTGATATTCAATTCAGCCTTGGACCGGTAGATGCAGAATGGAAAGCAGAAAATCCCGATAAACACTACCAGTTTGTCAATGACTTATTCGGAGGTTCAATTCCCCGTGAATTTGTTCCTGCTATCCAGAAAGGGTTTGAGCAATCAATGACCACAGGTGTATTGGCCAACTATCCGGTTGATAATATGAAGATCCGTGTATTTGACGGTAGCTTCCACGCTGTTGACTCTGACTCCATGTCTTTCGAACTTTGTGCTAAACAAGGTTTCCGTGAAGCAGCAAGAAAAGCAAAGCCTGTATTACTTGAACCGATCATGAAGGTAGAAGTGATAACTCCTGCTCAGTATATGGGTGATGTTACAGGGGATCTGAATCGTCGTCGTGCAATTCTTGAAGGTATGGATAACCGTGCTGGTGCTGAAGTGATCAAGGCAAAGGTGCCATTGAGTGAAATGTTTGGGTATGTAACTCAACTTCGTTCACTGTCATCAGGCCGTGCATCCTCTACGATGGAGTTCTCTCACTATTCACCAGCCCCAAATAATATCGCTGAAGAAGTGATAGCGAAAGTGAAAGGGAAAGTAAATGCCTAATTTCTTTAGGTGTAATATACCACATAATGAACCCCGGCATTTTACCGGGGTTTCTTTTTGACTAAGAAATTATTAACCTGAATCAATTGAAAATCATATGTATGGCATTGTGTTTGCTACATATAGCCGGAATTCCCCCGTTTTACGATACCAGTTCCTGTTAAAGGCCTGATTCAAGATTATGAAAAACACAAGTTCAAGAGATTAAGGGCTCATCACTGGGCCCTTTTTCATTTAAAGGACTTTTGAAAACATAATAGACTCCCCAGGCAGATGTAAATAATGTGATCAGGTAAAAGAGAATGCTGATGATCACTGAGGTTTCCTGCACTAATCCAAAGTATAAAGAGCCTTCCAGGAATACCACTTCTCTTATACCCAGCCCGCCAATAGTTAATGGCAAAACTGATACTACGGAAGATACCAAAAAGAGGAAAATGTAATCTGGATATTGATGTGTGGGGATATGCAATGCCAGCATTATCATATAAACGCAGAGCACCTGTATCGCCTGCACCAGCATACCAAGAATAAGAGTAGAAAGAAACCCCGGAATAAAGTCTTTGAAGAATCGCTTAATTATTAAGTAAAATGCGATTATTGAGAATATTGAGCCGGCCGTAAGCACTATTATATGCAAAGTCTTATTGAGAACAAAGAAAGAATAGGCGGCAAGTATAAGGCCAAGGCCAAGTAAACCGCTAAAGCGGTCGAGCAATACAGCCGCTGTTGTTTTTTTGTAAGCTATCCCGAATCTCTTTGTTAGCAGGATTACTTTATAAGCATCACCACTGATTGAGCCAGGCAGAAATAAATTATAAAACATTCCGAGCCAGTACAGTTTTATATTATCCCATTGTGTTAGAATGATACTGATATTTTTAAAATAAATGTTTAGCCGGGCAGCTGAAATTATCTTGGAAACAATAAAGGTGGATAAACCAAGTGAAAGATAAGACCAGTCTGCATTTCCAAAAGCCTCTCTGGCCTTGGCAAAATCAATTTTACCTGAAACATACCAGATACAGACAATTGTAACTGTAAACTTCAGTAGCAGTTTCAGAGATTGATTTGTTTTGGACGCAGTCTTTGTGGTTTTATCCATTAATGCATTAAATTGATGCAAATAAAGTCAAATTGATGATAAAAAGTATTCTTCCTTTCTGGTTGCTGCTGATTGCCTCGTTTTGTTACACCCAGGAAAAGCTGATCATTCCTGGTATGAAGGTCGAACGGTCTTGTACAATAAAAAGGGGTTTTTATAAACTGGATGCACCTGCCGACACTGCTAAGACTGTGATTCTGATTGAAGGGAATAATATCATCATTGATTTTAATAATTCAGAATTAACAGGCAGTAACAACAGGAAAACACCCGATGAGTTTTTTGGTGTGGCAATTCTGGTCCGGAACAGCAGAAATGTTACGATTAAAAATCTGAAAGCAAAAGGATATAAAATAGCACTGCTGGCAAGAAATGTGGAAGCGTTAACCCTTGAAAATTGTGATTTCAGTTATAATTACCGGCAACACCTTAACAGTACACAGGAAAAGGAAGATATATCGGACTGGATGAGTTATCATCATAATGAAAAAGACCAATGGCTGCGGTACGGAGCTGCTATGTATTTGCGTAACTGTGGTAATGCTGTTATTAAAAACTGCAGAGTGACCGGTGGACAAAATGCGCTGATGATGATGGAATGTGACAGTGGTAAGATTTTTAATAATGACTTTTCCTTTAATTCAGGTATTGGAATAGGAATGTACAGATGCAATGCCAATGAAGTGACCTATAACAAGATTAATTTTAATGTGAGGGGATATAGCCACGGTGTTTACAACAGGGGGCAGGATAGTGCTGGTATACTTGTATATGAGCAAAGCAATCATAATGTGTTTTACAAAAACTCAGTAACACATGGAGGCGATGGATTTTTTCTATGGGCGGGCCAAACTACAATGGATACCGGAGAAGGTGGCTGTAATGATAATGTTTTAATTGACAATGATTTTTCATACGCTCCGACAAATGGTATAGAAGTGACATTTAGCCGAAACAGGATATCGGGAAACAGGATATTCGAATGTGATCACGGTATCTGGGGTGGTTACAGTTATTCTTCAAAGATTAGCGACAACCAGTTCCGTAATAACAGGATTGCAATTGCTATTGAGCATGGTCAGCACAACGAGATATCGTATAACCTTTTCTCAAGAGATAAAGAAGCGATAAAATTATGGGCAAGAAAATCACAACCGGCTGATTGGGGCTATGCTAAACTCAGAGATACCAGAAGTGCAGATTATGTAATTGCCATGAACAGCTTCAACAGTAACCCGATTGTACTGAATATGACGAGGACAGACAGCCTGAGAATATTCGGAAATACTTACTCAGATTTTGAGAGTATGCTGAAGGTAGATTCTACAGTCACCAATATTGACACATCTGATGGCACCTTGCCTGACACAACAATAGTATACCCGGTAGTTAAAAACCCAATTTCTCCGTTTGCTGGTAATGGGAAACTGGCAGGCCGCAAAAACATCCTGGTAACAGAGTGGGGTCCTTACGATTTCAGGCATCCCATTATATGGAATACTAACCCCGTCGATTCCTCAGCCATTATGAAATTTGACTTGATTGGACCAAGGGGCAAATGGAAAGTAAAAAGTATTAAAGGCGTGGAAAATCTTTCGGCCTTCTCAGGGATATTCCCGGCAACTATAACTGCCCAAAAAATCATAGGAGAAAGAACCGATATCTCCATTGAACTTGAGTATGTTGGAAATATAATAACTACCCCTTTTGGGGAAAAAATAAAAGCCGGAAAGCCATATGTCTTTTCTTTCCGGAAATTTTTTCAGCCTATAGACTGGGAAGTGAATTGGTTTGCCTTTGATTCATTATCAAACCCGGTTCTGCATCCGGAATATCTTCATCAATTGGACAAGAAGCCTCCCATTAGTCATGAAATAGTGAAGCGGCTGGACTATGCCTGGTGGGGAGGTATTGTGAGTAACGGGGTGAAATACCAGCAGTTTTTTACAATTGCTGAGGGCAGAGCAAATTTCCCAAAAGGGGCGTACGAACTTTCAATTACCTGGGATGATGCCGTCCGGGTCTATGTTGATGATAAAATGCTTATTGATGAATGGGTTCCTTCAAAATATCTTTTTGATGAGTCTCCCAATAAGAAAATCAGGGTTGATCTCAATGGAAATCACCGGTTTAGGGTAGAACATGTAGAGTTGGGAGGCTTCGCTACCCTCGGTCTGAAACTGAAACCAGTGTAGTGAAAAGTGCTTTTCAATAAGTTTGTTCACAACCTACAAAATTCTTTCCCAACTATTTGGAAGGAATAACCTTCACCCTTACCTTTGCACTCCCAAAAGAAAATTGGGATTTTACACATGTCTCAGCGAATCAGAATCAAATTACAGTCTTACGATCACAACCTGGTAGATAAATCAGCTGAAAAGATCGTAAAAACGGTACGCAGTACCGGCGCCGTGGTAACAGGTCCTATTCCTCTGCCTACCCGCCGTAAAATTTTTACTGTATTGCGTTCACCACACGTT
>Ga0116142_10001219_pt1 | contig 31510 bp, 29 predicted proteins | sample AD_UKC033_MetaG_FD_89785 | JGI IMG/M metagenome (GOLD analysis project Ga0116142, IMG submission 89785) | Active sludge microbial communities of municipal wastewater-treating anaerobic digesters from USA - AD_UKC033_MetaG | ecosystem: Engineered > Bioreactor > Anaerobic > Digestate | place: USA... | reverse complement strand
TCCTGGTTGCGCGCGCGGGCGCCGCGTCGCGGTGGCCGGCAACATCATGCCGACGATGCTCGACCGCCTCGCCGAGGCGCTGCAGGCGCCGCGCGCCGAGTGGCCCGAAGTCTGGGTGCTCGAGCTCTCGAGCTTCCAGCTCGCCGATGCGCAGGCTTTCGAGCCGAGTGCTGCCGCGATCCTCAACATCACGCAGGACCATCTCGACTGGCACGGCGGCATGGACGCCTACGTCGCGGCCAAGGCCAGGATCTTCGGCGGGCAGGCGACGATGGTCGTCAACCGCGACGACGCGCGCGTGCAGGCCCTGGTGCCCGCATCCGTGGCGCCCGCGCGAAGCGGGCGCGGCAAGCCCGCACCCGTGCAGCGACAGGTCGTCGGCTTCGGGCTCTCGGCGCCCGAGCGGCCCGGCGACTTCGGCCTCGTCGTCGAGAACGACATGGCCTGGCTCGTGCGCGCGCTGCCGGCCGAGGAGGCCTCGAAGAAGCGCAGGGACGAGTCGCAGGAGATCCACCTGCAGCGACTGATGCCTGCCGATGCGCTGCGCCTGCGCGGGCGCCACAACGCCGCCAACGCGATGGCCGCGCTGGCGCTGGCCACCGCGATCGGATGCGCGCTTGCGCCGATGCTGCACGGGCTGCGTGAATACGCGGGCGAGCCGCACCGGGTGCAGTGGCTTGCCGATCTCGGCGGCGTGGCCGTTTACGACGACAGCAAGGGCACCAACGTCGGTGCCACCGTCGCCGCGCTCGAAGGCCTGGGCGCCGATCATGCGCCCGGGCGGCTCGTGCTGATCCTGGGCGGCGAGGGCAAGGGGCAGGATTTCTCGCCGCTGGTCACGCCGCTCGTGCGCTACGCGCGAGCGGTCGCCCTGATCGGGCGCGATGCCGAGGCGATCGGTGAGGCGATCGGCGCGGCGATCGCTGCCAGCAGCGTCCCGATGGCGCGGCATGCGACGCTGCCCGAAGCGGTCGCCTGGTGCTTCGCCCAGGCGCACGCCGGCGACGCGGTGCTGCTGAGCCCGGCCTGCGCGAGCCTCGACATGTTCCGCAACTACGCGCACCGGGCCGAGGTCTTCGCCGACGCGGTGCGCGAGCTCGCCGCCGAGCGGGGGGAGGTGCTGTGAGCGCCGCAAGCCAGGGCGCTGCGCGCCTCCCGCGCCTGCAGGCGCTGCGGGAGCGTCTGCAGGCGCGCCGCGAGCGCGTCGGCCATCTGCCCGTGCGCGACGGCAGTCAGCTCTCGAGCCTGCGGCCCGCGCGGCTTGCGGATTTCGATCAGGCGCTCGTGCTGGTCGTGCTCGCGCTCGTCGTCTTCGGCCTCGTGATGGTCTATTCGGCGTCGATCGCGCTGCCCGACAACCCGAAGTTCGCGCGCTACGCGCCGACCTTCTTCCTCTCGCGCCACCTGCTGTCGATCGTCATCGGCCTGGCCTGCGCGCTGGCGGTCGTGCAGTTTCCGATCAGCTTCTGGGAGCGTCACGCGAACAAGGTCTTCGTCGTCGCGCTCGCGCTGCTGGTGCTGGTGCTGATCCCGGGCATCGGCAAGGTCGTGAACTTCTCGCGTCGCTGGATTCCGCTCGGGTTCATGAACTTCCAGCCCTCGGAGTTCGCCAAGCTCGCGATCGCGATGTACGCCGCCGGCTACATGGTGCGCAAGATGGACATCGTGCGCAAACCCGACGTGAAGGAGAACTTCTTCCAGGCGGTCTGGCCGATGGTCGTCGCGGTGGCCTTCGTCGGGCTGCTGCTGCTGCGTCAGCCCGACATGGGCGCCTTCATCGTGATCGCCGCGATCGCGATGGGCATCCTCTTCCTCGGCGGTGTCAACGCGCGCATGTTCTTCCTGATCGCCGCGGTCGTCGTCGCGACCTTCGCGCTCATCATCGCCTTCGACGACCTGCGCCGCGAGCGCATCCTCGCCTACCTCGACCCCTGGGACCCGAAGTACGTCCAGGGCAAGGCCTACCAGCTCACGCACAGCCTGATCGCGATCGGCCGCGGCGAGCTCTTCGGCCAGGGCCTGGGGGCGAGCGTCGAGAAGCTGCATTACCTGCCCGAGGCGCACACCGATTTCCTGCTCGCGGTGATCGGCGAGGAACTCGGCTTCGTCGGCGTGGCCACGGTGATCGTGCTCTTCTTCTGGCTGACGCGGCGGCTGTTCGTGATCGGTCGCCAGGCGATCGCGCTCGACCGCGTCTTCGCCGGCCTGATGGTGCAGGGCATCGGCATCTGGATCGGTGCGCAGGCCTTCATCAACATGGGCGTGAACCTCGGCGTGCTCCCGACCAAGGGGCTGACGCTTCCGCTGATGAGCTACGGCGGCTCGGCGATCCTGATGAACCTCGTCGCGCTGGCCCTCGCCGTGCGCGTGGATCGAGAGAACCGGGCGCTGATGCGCGGGGGGCGCGCATGAGCGCGCCGGGCCGCTCCCAAGCGCTCATCCCGAAGCGCGCAGCGCGGAGGATCGTCCGGTGAGCCACCTCGTCATCATGGCCGCGGGCACCGGCGGGCACATCATCCCGGGGCTGGCCGTCGCGCGCGAGATGGCCGCGCGCGGCTGGACGCTGAGCTGGCTCGGCACGACGCAGGGGATGGAGAACGCGCTCGTGCCCAAGGCCGGGATCGAGCTCGACGCGATCGGCTTCTCGGGCCTGCGCGGCAAGGGCTTGTGGGGCTGGTTCACCGGCGGCCTGCGGCTGCAGAAGGCGTTCTGGGAATGCCGCAGGATCCTGCGCCGGCGCGCCGCCGACGCGGTGCTCGGCATGGGCGGCTACGTCTGCTTCCCCGGCGGGCTGATGGCTGCGGCGCTGGGCAAGCCGCTCGTGCTCGTCAATTCCGACGCCGCGCTGCTGCTGTCGAACAAATGGCTGCTGCCGCTGGCCGAGCGCATCGCCTTCGGCTTCCCCGGAGCGGCGGCGCAGCAGACGCGCAACGCGGTCGTCACCGGCAACCCGGTGCGCGCCGAGATCGAGGCCGTCGAAGCGCCCGAGACGCGGCTTGCGCAGCGGCAGGGGCGGCTGCGCGTGCTGGTGGTCGGCGGCAGCCTCGGCGCCAAGGTGCTCAACGACACGCTGCCGCAGGCCATCGCGCTGCTTGCGCCGCAGGAGCGGCCGCTGCTCACGCATCAGACGGGCGCCGCGCATCACGCCGCGGTTGCCGCCGCCTACCGGCAGGCCGGCATCGACGCCGAGGTGCTGCCCTTCATCGACGACATGGCGGCGCGGCTTGCGCTCACCGACCTGATGATCTGCCGCGCCGGCGCGATCACGGTGAGCGAGCTCTGCGCGGCCGGCGTGCCGGCGATCCTCGTGCCGCTGGTCGTCTCGACGACGAGCCACCAGCGCGACAACGCGGCCTGGATGGCGGCCAACGACGCGGCGATCCACCTGCCGCAGGGCGAGCTGACGGCCGAGCGACTGGCCAGCGAGCTGCGATCGCTGACGCGGCAGCGGCTGATGACGATGGCGTGCAAGGCGCGCGCATTGGCGCGTCCGCAGGCCGCGGCGCGCGTTGCCGACCTGATCGAGGCAGTGGTGAAGACACGCCGACCGGGGGCGCAGGCATGAGGCACGCGCTGCGCCACATCCACTTCACCGGCATCGGCGGCGCCGGCATGAGCGGCATCGCCGAGATGCTGCACGCGCAAGGCTACACCGTCAGCGGCAGCGATCTCGTCGCCAGCGCCGCGACCGCTCGTCTGCAGAACCGGGGGCTGCGCGTGGCGATCGGTCACGACGCGGCGAACATCGCGGGTGCGCAGGCGCTGGTGGTCTCGACCGCGGTCGCGCCCGACAACCCGGAGCTGGTCGCCGCTCGCGCACTGGGCCTGCCGATCGTGCACCGCGCACAGATGCTCGCCGAGCTGATGCGCCGTCAGCAGGGCATCGCGATCGCCGGCACCCATGGCAAGACGACGACGAGCTCGCTCGTCACCGAGGTGCTGAGCGCCGCGGGCATCGACCCGAGCTTCGTGATCGGCGGGACGCTGGCGCGCACCGGCACGAACAGCCACCTCGGGCGCGGCGACTTCATCGTCGTCGAGGCCGACGAGAGCGACGCCTCCTTCCTGCACCTGCTGCCGGTGCTCGCCGTCGTCACCAACATCGACGCCGACCACATGGAGACCTACGGCCACAGCGTGCAGCGTCTGCGCGCGGCCTTCGTCGACTTCCTGCACCGCATGCCCTTCTACGGCACCGCGGTGGTCTGCAGCGACGACCCCGGCGTGCAATCGATCCTTGCGCGCATCGAGCGCCCGGTGTTGCGCTACGGCCTGGGCGCGCAGGCCCAGCTGCGCGCGCGCGAATTGCAGGCGCTGCCCGGCGGCGGCATGCGCTTCGTCGCCGAACGCCCCGGCGCCTCGCCGCTGCCGGTGTCGCTGGCATTGGCCGGCGAGCACAACGTGCGCAACGCGCTGGCGGCGATCGGCGTGGCCGGCGAGCTCGGGCTGCCCGACGAGGCGGTGCAGCGCGCGCTCGAAGGCTTCGCCGGTGTCGGCCGACGTTTCCAGCGTCACGGCCAGTGGCGTTGCCGCGACGGCGGCCAGTGCACGCTGGTCGACGACTACGGCCACCATCCGGCCGAACTCGCCGCGGTGCTCGCGGCCGCGCGCGGCGCCTTCCCGGGCCGGCGCCTGGTGCTGGCCTTCCAGCCGCACCGCTACACGCGAACGCGCGACTGCTTCGCCGACTTCGTGCGCGTGCTCGCCCAGGCCGACGTGGTCTGGCTGACCGAGGTCTATCCCGCGGGCGAGGCACCGATCGCGGGTGCCGATGCGGCCGCACTCGCGCAGGCCCTGGGCGCTGCCGGCGTTGCGGTGCAGTTCGTGCCGGCGCTCTCCGATCTGACTGCAGCGCTCGCGCTGCAGCTGCGCGGCGGCGACGTGCTCCTGACGATGGGCGCAGGCTCGATCGGCGGCGTCTGCGCGGCGCTGAAATCACTTCCGGCCACGGCACAATGAGGGGCACGGTGCACATCGACATCTCCACCCTGGGCAAGACCGCGGTCCTGATGGGCGGCGACAGCGCCGAACGCGAGGTGTCGCTGATGTCCGGCCAGGGCGTGCTCGATGCGCTGCGCTCGCTGGGCGTCGACGCGCACCGCTTCGACCCGGCCGAGCACCCGCTCTTCGAGCTCAAGGCCCAGGGCTTCGCGCGTGCCTTCATTGCGCTGCACGGCCGCCACGGCGAGGACGGCACGGTGCAGGGCGCGCTCGAGCTGCTGCGCATCCCCTACACCGGCAGCGGCGTGCTCGCCAGCGCGATCGCGATGGACAAGGTGATGTGCAAGCGCGTCTGGTCGGCGGAAGGGCTGCCGACCCCGCGCTGGTGCCGGCTCGCGCCGGACGAGCAGCAGCGGCAGCGGCTGCTCGAGCTGCCCGACAAGCTCGGCCTGCCGCTGATCGTCAAGCCGCCGCGCGAGGGTTCTTCGATCGGCGTCAGCAAGGTCCGGGGCTATTCGCAGATGCAGGATGCGGTGGCGCTGGCCGCGCGCTACGACCCCGACGTGCTGTGCGAGGAGTTCATCGACGGCATCGAGCTGACCTGCCCGATGCTGGGGCACGGTGCGTCGGCGCGCGCCTTGCCGGTGATCCGCATCGACGCACCCGAAGGCCAGTACGACTACCAGAACAAGTACTTCACCGACGAAGTCGCCTATCGCGTCCCGAGCGGCCTTGCGCCCACCGAAGAGGCCGAAGTGCAGCGGCTCTCGCTGGCCGCATACCGGACGCTCGGATGCCGCGGCTGGGGTCGTGCCGATCTGATGCTGCGCGAGCGCGACCGTCGCATCTACCTGCTCGAGATGAACACGAGCCCGGGCATGACGGGGCACTCGCTGGTGCCGATGTCGGCCAAGGCGGCGGGCATCTCCTACCCGCAGCTGTGCCTGCAGATCCTGGCCGCCGCGACGCTGGACAGCGCGAGGGAGGCCGCGGCGTGATGACCGGCAAGCGGATGACGCGCAAGCCCACCCCGCCGCCGCCGGTGGTGCTGCCGCCCGATGTGCGGCTGACGCAGGCGGTGGCCAGCGCGATCTACGGGCTTGCGGTTCTCGCTGCGATGGCGGCGCTGGCGCTGTGGCTGTCGCGTTCGCCGATGTTCCGGATCCACAGCGTGCGCGTCGAGGGCGAGCTGCAGCGCGTGCATGCGCAGGCGCTGCGCAGCCGGGTCGCGCCGCGGCTGGCCGACAGCTTCTTCGGTGTCGACCTGCCGGCGGTGCGCGATGCCTTCGAGGCCGTGCCCTGGGTGCGTCGCGCCAGCGTGCGCCGCGTCTGGCCGGATCGCCTCGTCGTGACGATCGAGGAGCACCGTGCCGCCGCGCTCTGGCTGGACGACGAGCGCGACGACCGCCTCGTCAACGAACAGGGCGAGGTCTTCAGCGCCAACGTCGGCGACGTCGAGGACGAGTCGCTGCCGACCCTCGGCGGGCCCGAGGGCAGTGCGCCGGCGCTGCTGTCGATGGTCCGGCGCCTGCGGCCGCTGCTGGGCACGCTGGAGATGCAGGTCCAGCAGCTGCAGCTTTCGGCGCGCGGCAGTTGGCGCGTGCTGCTGGACAGCGGCGCGCGGCTGGAGCTCGGCCGCGGCAGCGAGGACGAGCTGCTCCTGCGTGCGCAGCGCTTCGTCGGCACGCTCGCCCAGGTCACGGCGCGCCTCGATGCGCCGCTGGAATACGCCGACCTGCGTCACACCGGCGGTTACGCGGTGCGCCTGCGCGGGATTGCCACCACCGACTCTGCGCCTGCCGGGCCCAGGCGCACACCCTGAAGAGCAAACGCCATGCCCAGAGAACACAAGGACCTCGTTTTCGGCCTGGACATCGGCACCGCCAAGGTGATGGTGGTGGCCGCCGAGGCGCTGCCCGGCGGCGAGCTGCGCGTGGCCGGCCTCGGCGTCGCACAGGCGCACGGCCTCAAGCGCGGCGTCGTCGTCAACATCGAAGCCACGGTGCAGAGCATCCAGCAGGCGCTCAAGGAGGCCGAGATGATGGCCGCCTGCAAGATCGACCGCGTCTACACCGGCATCACCGGCAGTCACATCCGCGGCCAGAACTCCACGGGCATGGTGATCGTGCGCGACAACCGCGAGGTCACGCCGGTGGACGTGACGCGGGTCGTCGAGACCGCCAAGGCGATCAACGTCCCGGGCGACCAACGCCTGCTGCTGGTCGAGCCGCAGGAGTTCGTGATCGACGGGCACGAGGTCAAGGAGCCGATCGGCATGAGCGGCAGCCGCCTCGAGGTGCGGGTGCACATCGTCACCGGCGCGCAGAGCGCGGCCGAGAACATCCTCAAGTGCGTGCGCCGCTGCGGGCTGGAGGTCGAGCGCCTGGTGCTCAATCCCAGCGCCAGCGCCGCGTCGGTGCTGACCGAGGACGAGAAGCAGCTCGGCGTGGCGGTGGTCGACATCGGCGCCGGCACGACCGACGTGCAGATCTACACCGAGGGCAGCGTGCGTCACACCGCGGTGATCCCGATCGCCGGCGACCTGATCACCAGCGACATCGCGATGGCGCTGCGCACGCCGACCAAGGACGCCGAGGAGATCAAGATCGAGCACGGCGTGGCCAAGCAGCTGCTGGCCGACCCGGCGCAGGAGCTCGAGGTCCCGGGCCTGGGCGACCGCTCGCCGCGCCTGCTCAGCCGGCAGGCGCTGGCGGGGGTGATCGAGCCGCGCGTGGAGGAGGTCTTCTCGCTCGTGCACCAGGTCATCCGCGAGAGCGGCTACGAGGAGCTGCTCTCCAGCGGCATCGTCATCTGCGGCGGCAGCGCGGTGATGCCCGGCATGGTCGAGCTCGGCGAGGACATCTTCCTCAAGCCGGTGCGCAAGGGTCTGCCGATCTACGCCGGTGCGCTCTCGGACATGGTCGCCAGTCCGCGCGCGGCCACGGTCATGGGGCTGCTCGAGGAGGCGCGCATGGCGCGGGTTCGGGGCCACAAGGCGGCCACCCAGGCCGGCTCGATGTCCTCGCTGCTGGGCCGCGCGAAGGACTGGTTCCTGGGGACTTTTTGACGAAGAGGCTCAGCTTCGAAGCCTCATGAACGACGCAAGCAACGGTTCTTTTTTTTGGCAACTGCAAACGACCCGAAGGAGGTTCACATGCCTATCGAAATGATCGAGGAATTTGACCGTGGCACGCTGATCAAGGTGATCGGTGTCGGTGGCGGCGGCGGCAACGCGGTCGAGCACATGATCGCCCAGGGCGTGCAGGCCGTGGACTTCATCTGCGCCAACACCGACGCGCAGGCGCTGCATCGCAGCAACGCGGGCAGCCTGGTGCAGCTGGGCACTTCGGGCCTGGGCGCGGGTTCCAAGCCCGAGGTCGCGCGCGGCGCCGCCGAGGACGCGGTCGACCGCATCCGCGAGGTCATCAGCGGCGCACACATGCTCTTCATCACCGCCGGCATGGGCGGCGGCACGGGCACCGGGGCGGCACCGGTGATCGCGCGCGTGGCCAAGGAGATGGGCATCCTCACCGTCGGCGTCGTCACCAAGCCCTTCGAGTTCGAGGGCAAGCGCCGCGGCAAGCAGGCCGACGAGGGCGTCGTCGAGCTCGAGGCCAATGTCGACAGCCTGATCGTCGTGCTCAACGAGAAGCTGCTCGAGGTGCTGGGCGACGACGTCACGCAGGAGGAAGCCTTCTCGCACGCCAACGACGTGCTGAAGAACGCGGTCGGCGGCATCAGCGACATCATCCACATCCCCGGCCTCGTCAACGTCGACTTCGAGGACGTGAAGACGGTGATGAGCGAGCCCGGCAAGGCGATGATGGGCACTGCGACGGCCGGCGGCCCGGACCGTGCGACCAAGGCGGCCGAGGCCGCAGTGGCCTGCCCGCTGCTCGAGGGCATCGACCTCTCCGGCGCACGCGGCGTGCTCGTCCTCATCGCCGCGGCGAAGAACAGCTTCAAGCTCTCCGAGAGCCGCAACGCGATGAACACCATCCGCCGCTACGCGGCCGAGGACGCGCACGTGATCTACGGCACCGCCTACGACGAGAGCCTGGGCGACCAGCTGCGCGTGACCGTGATCGCCACCGGCCTGTCCAGCGCGCGGAGGGCCGAAAGTCGCCCACCCACGCTGAACGTCGTGCAACCCGCCGCGCCGGCGCTGCGCACGGGCACCGACAACCTGCCGATCCTCAACCAGCCGGTGGCCGCGGGGCAGGGTGGTGCCGGGGACTACGCCGGGCTGAACACGCCGAGCGTGTGGCGCTACCCGCGCAACCAAGCCGCGGCGCGCGTGGAGGCGCTGTCGTCCAACGGCATGGACGAGATCGAGATCCCGGCCTTCCTGCGCAAGCAGGCGGACTGACCCATCCGCTCCGGTTTTCTTGCTGGCGATCACGAGGGCGCCTGCGGGCGCCCTTGCCGTTGTCGCGAGTCGGCGGGGTGATCACCGCGCGCCGCGGCTCGAGCTCCTGCGTCGCGCCGCCACGTGGCGCAGCAGCGCCACCAGCAGGGCCAGCAGCAGCAGGCCGAGGAAGAGCCGGCCTTCGACGTGCTGCAGCCGGCCGAGCATCGCCTCGGCGGTGGCGCCGAAGATCCAGCCGATCGCGCCGACCGCGCAAGCCCAGAGCAGCGCGCCGACGGCGTTGAAGAGCGCGAAGCGCCAGGCCGGGATCCCCGACGTACCGATCAGCATCGGACCGGCCACGCGCAGCCCGTAGGCGAAGCGGATGCCGATGATCACCGGTTCGTGCCAGCGTTCGACGAGCGCGAGCACCCGGCCCGACTGGCCTGCGATCGAGGGCCAGCGTGCCAGCAGCGCCTTGCCGTGGCGACGGCCGAGCCAGAAGAAGGTCTCGTCGCCGGCGAAACCGCTCGCCGCGGCGATCGCGACCACCGCCGCCGGATCGAGCAGGCCACGGTGCGCGGCAAAGCCTGCCAGCACCAGCACCGTCTCGCCCTCGAGCAGGCAGCCCAGCGCCAGCAGCCAGTAGCCGTGCGTCTGAAGCAGTTCGCTCCACATCGGGGTTTTGCTCTTTCGTCGCTGCAGGGCTCTCAAGCGAATGTGGCTCTGCCACTTTGCCTCACCCCCCAAGGGGGGCGGATTGGGTGTAGCCCGGCCCTGGGGGCACTCAGGAAGCGATCGAGGGGCGGCGGCCCATCGACTCGCGCCAGCGCAGCAGATGAAGGTGCTCGTCACCGGGCTTGACCTTGACGATGCGCGCGAAGTCCACGGCAACGACGGCCGTGATGTCGGCAACGCTGAAGCGGTCCGTCGCGACGTGCTGGCGGCCCTCCAGGCGGGCGTTCAGATCGGTGAAGAACTGGCGCAGCCGCATGAGGCTGCGCTCGGCCAGCGCCGGGATCTGCTCGTAGTTGACCGGGCCGGTGAGTGCACGGCCGGCCATCGCCGGCGAGCTGTTGCGCATCGCGTCGGCCACGGCCATCAGCCCCTCGAACTCGCAGCGCCAGTTCCAGCTCGCGATCTCGGCCTTCTCCGCCGGTGTGACCCCGAGCAGCGGCGGGTCGGGATAGGCGGCTTCGGCCCAGGCGGTGATGCCGGCGTTGTCGGTGAGCACGAGCCCATCGTCGGTGCACAGCACCGGCACCGTGCACTGCGGGTTCAGGCGCCGGAAGGCCTCGCCCAGTTGCTCCCCCTTGCGCAGGTCGACATGCACGGTCTCGTGCGGGATGCCCTTTTCGGCCAGCAGGATGCGCGTCCGACGCGGGCTGGGGGCGGTGGCGCAGTCGTAGAAGGTGATCATGGAGCTACCTCGATTCGTGGCGGGCCGGACGACCCGCAGCAGGATTGGCGCTTTCCCGATTGCGGCCACCGGACCGTGTTCGGATACTGGTTCCTCAACCGGGAATATGGGAGTGTGCGCGATGGGGCTTCAACAGACGCTCGATGATGCCGTGACGGCAGGTCGAATGCCGTTCGTCGTGGGCATGACAGCCAGCGCAGCCGGCGTCCGCTTCCAGGGTGCCGCCGGAGAAGCAGCCCCTGGTCGGCCGGCGGCGCCGGACACCGTGTTCCGTATTTTCTCGATGACCAAGGCGGTGGGTTCGACCGCGGCGATGATCCTCGTCGACCGCGGCGAACTCGACCTTGAGGCGCCGGTCGAATCGCTGCTGCCAGAGTTTGCGCGACTGCAGGTTCTCGAGGGTTGGGATGGTGAAAAACCTCGGCTGCGAGCGCCGCGTGGCAAGGCCACGGTGCGCCAGCTCGCGACGCATACCTCGGGGCTCGAGTACGAGTTCTGGTGCCCGCAGATGGCCGAATACCTGACGCGTGCCGGCCGGCCTTCGATCCTTGCCGGCACCCTCGACTCGATGAACTACCCGCTGATGAGCGACCCGGGCACGCGCTGGGGTTACGGTATCTCGATTGACTGGCTGGGCCGGGTCGTCGAAAAGGTCAGCGGGCAGCGCATCGACGCCTTCCTGAGGCAGCACCTCTTCGACCCCCTCGGTCTGGCTGACACCGACGTCGAGGTTCGCGCACACATGGCGCCGCGCTTGGCCGGCGTGAAGGCGCGGGGACCTGACGGCGCCTTCGTCGATTTCGATCTCGCACCGCCGTCCGGCCCAGAGTTCTACGGCATGGGGCATGCCTTGTACTCGACGCCGCAGGATTATCTGCGCTTCCTCCGCCTTTTCCTCAATCGCGGCACGCTCGACGGCGCTCGTGTTCTGAGCGAAGCTGGCGTCGAGCGCATGCTCGCGAATCACCTCGGGCCCCTACGGCTGCAGAAGATGGTGACGGCGATGCCTCAGGTGACCGCCGATTTTGACCCCTTCCCGGGCACTCGCGTCACGCATAGCCTGGGCTTCATGCGCAACGAGGAAGACATTCCAGGACGCCGTCGGGCAGGCTCGCAAGGCTGGGCCGGAGTGCTCAACACGCATTACTGGTTCGATCTGTCGTCGGATCTCGCGGCTGTGCTGATGACACAGACCCTTCCTTTCGTCGAACCTCCGGTCATGACCGTCTACGACGCCTTCGAGCGTGCTGCCTACGCCGCTTGACGCGCGGAAGCGGGTCACGTCTCGGGGCGCGCCGCATCGATCATCGAGATGTTGTATGCCCCCGGGCTGTCGTGCATCATCCCGGTGCCACGTAAGTCGAAGGAGGGCGTATGAAGCGAAGACTGGTCCCCGCTGTTGCCGTGTTGCTGCTGCTGGGCGCTTGTGCGAGCCACGAGGCGTACCACAATCAAATGCGCAATGCGTGGCCCGTGGTGAAGGTGAATGGCGACACCGTCGAGGCGGTGAGCCCCGACCCGCTGCGTTTCGATCCAAAGCTGGGCTCGGTTGTCATCAACTGGCAGCTGCCGGGGAAGGGATACAGTTTTGCCAGAAATGGCATCGTGATCGACGGTGAGCTCGATCGGCCCGGAGGCAGACTGATCAGCCGCGAGCAAAAGGAAGTCGTCGACTGCAAGCCGCTGCTCGAAAGCCGTCAGTTCCAGTGCGTCTACCGCAACAGCCGGCCCGGAACATTCAAATACACCGTGAATGTGCTGCGCGATGGCAAGCCGTTGAAGCCGCTGGATCCGCAGATAACGAACATCCGCTGAGCCGAGCCTCTGTCACTGTGTTGGTGCTTGCACCAAACGTTTCCAGACGCTTTCGATCTCTGCCGTATCGGCTTTTCGGCCCCCGGCCTCGGCGGCGATGAAGTCCTCAGTAGTCAGCTGGTTTCGTGCGCGCTCCACGAGCGGCAGCAGAAATGCCTCGTCGCCGGCGTCGCGACTGATGCCGTACCGTGCTGCCGATGCCTCGGCAGCGCCGAAGAGCCACGCTGCCAAGCGGGCCTCGCCCAGCGCCGCGGCAAGGCCGCTGCACACCTCGAGCAGGCTCTGCGCCACCGGACGCGAGCCGACGGCCGCGGCGATCTGGGCGACTTCGCCGAGCATCGGCTTGGCCGACTGCAGTTCGTTGCGGGTGATCGTGACCATCGCGAGATTGAGCAGCCCGATCGCGATGCTCTCCTGATCGCCCATTTCGCGCGCGTAGGTGATCACGTCCAGGTAGAGCTTTTCCGCCTGCAGCAGCTCGCCTCTGGCCCGGTGCAGCTGCGCGAGCGAATTGCTGGTGACCATCGCCAGATGACGATCGGCCTGTCGGCCGGCCAGTGCCAGCGTCGCTTCGTAGAGCGACTGTGCCGCAGCCTGGTCACCGAGTGCCACATAGACCATGCCCAGCGGCTGCATCACGGCGGCAAGGCGTCCGGCATCGCCGAGTTCGCCGGCGATGGCGCGGCTCTCTTCCAGATAGGTTCGTGCCTCTTCGTGTCGACCGAGAAAGCAGCTGAGCTGTCCCGCGTCGCAGAGGACGCGGCAGCGGCGGAAGCTGCGCTCCGCGGGGTCGATGTGCGCCAGCGCTTCGGTGGTGACGCGGTGCCCGAGTTCGAGCAGACCGGACATGCGCCAATAGGCCTTGAGGACGAAGACGAGTTCCAGCCCCGAGTCCAGGCAGGCCGGATCGCGGCCGCAGGTCCGGTGGGCGGCGAGCAGGTTCTCCCGTTCGGCGTCCAGGCATTGCAACCAATGCGCCTGCTCCGGCCCCGAGAGTTTCCGTGGCGTCTGCTCGGCGAACTGCAGGAAATGCAGCGCATGCCGCCGACGGGTGGAGGCTTCCTGCCCGCTGGCAGCGAGCTTTTCGGCAGCGTAGGCGCGAACGGTTTCCAGCATCGCGTAGCGCGTACCGTCGGCGGCCATCGTCACCAGGGATTTCTCGACCAGGCGCGCAAGCAGGTCCATCACGTCGGCTTCGTCCAGGCCGTCCCCGGCGGTGACGGCTTCGGCCGCTTCGAGCGTCCAGCCGCCGGCGAACACCGCCAGACGCGCGAACAGCACCCGCTCGGGGTCGCTCAACAGCTCGTGGCTCCAGTCGATCAGCGCGCGCAGGGTGCGCTGACGCGGCAGCACCGTCTGGTCGTCGGTCTTCAGCAGTCGGAAGCGGTCCGCCAGCCGGGCGGCGATCGCTTGGATCGACAGCGTGCGTACGCGTGCAGCGGCCAGTTCCAGTGCCAGCGGGATGCCATCCAGCGCCTGCGAGATCGCCGCCACCGCGTCGACGTTTCCGGCGTCCAGGTCGAAGGCGGGTTGCACCGCGCGCGCGCGGTCGACGAAGAGGCGTACCGCCGCGTGACGCAGAAGCTCCCGCGGCGTCGGTCGGGCGTCGAGCTCCTCGCGCGTGGGCGCCGACAGCGTCGGCACCGGATAGACCGTCTCGCCGGCGATCTTGAGCGTGTCCCGGCTGCTGGCCAGCAGCCGAACACCGGCACCGGCCTGGAGCAACTGCTTGGCGAGTTCCGCGCATGCGTTCAGCAGATGTTCGCAGTTGTCGAGGATGACGAGCAGTCTGCGTTCACGCACCCAGTCCAGCAGCGTCTCGGTGATGCTGCGGCCCGGCTCGGCCCGCAAGCCGAGGACGCTTGCCAATGCTTGCGGCACGCGGGCCGGTTCGGCCAGTGGCGCCAGTTCGACGAGCCAGACACCATCCGGATACTCGTCGAGCAGCGTCGCCGCCAGCTCCAGCGACAGCCGCGACTTGCCCATGCCTCCCATGCCCAGCAACGTGAGCAGCCGCGTGTGCTGCAGCAGCTCGCGCGCTTCGTGGAGCTCGCGTTCGCGGCCGATGAAGCTGTTGAGCGCCTGCGGCAGGTTGCTCGGCACCCGGGCCAGCGCGCGCAACGCCGGGAACTGCGTGCGCAGCGACGGGTGCAGCAGCTGATGCAGATGCTCGGGATCGTCGAGGTCGCGCAACCTCGCCGCGCCCAGGTCCAGCAGCGCGAACGGCGGCGGCAGCCGATCGCGCACGGCGTCCGCCACCGCCTGGGACAGCAGGATCTGCCCCCCATGTGCGGCTGCCATGATGCGCGCGGCGCGGTTGAGCGTCGGGCCGTAGTAGTCGCCATCGCGCTCTTCGGCGCTGCCCAGGTGCATGCCGCAGCGCACCTTGAGCGCGGCCCCGCGCACGCTCGTGCGCGCGAGCTCGCCCTGCAGCGCCTGCATCGCGCGCAAGGCATCCAGCGGGTCGGCAAAGACGGCGTGGATGCCGTCGCCGGTGGTCTTCACGAGCTGCCCGCGCCAGGTGCAGACCGCGTCGCGACAGACGGCGTCGTGGCGCGCCAGCGCACGCTGCATCGCCTCGGGCTCGCGTTCCCAGAGACGGGTGCTGCCTTCGATGTCGGTAAAGACGAAGGTCGCGGTGACGGCGGGGGCGGACATCCGGGCTTCGACGACGCGCACCAAGGCCTGGCGCGGCGATGATTGTGGACGAGCATGCGGGCATTGCGATAGCCTGGCGGACCTATCATGAGTTCATGCACGCCGAACCCCTGCCGCTGCGCGACCTGCTCCGGACGCTGCGCCGAAGCAGCCGGTCCACCTGGCATGTGGTTCACCTGGGCGCGCTGGCCCTGACGCTCGCGCTCGCGCCAAGCAGCTATCGCGCACCCTGGCGGGCCCCGCTGGCGGCGCAGATGGTTCGCGCGGCGCTGCCGCTGCTGCCCTGGTTCACGCTGCTGGCGTCGATCGTCGGTCTGGTTGTGATCCGCATCGTGCTCGTCACCGCCGAGAGCTATGGGCTGTCGCAGTACGCGCTGGGCCTACTGGTGCGCGTGCTCGTGCTCGAACTCATCCCCTTGTCGGCGGCGATGACCGTGGCCCTGCGCGTGACGATGCCGATGGCTGCGGAACTCGCCTGCCTGCGCGTCGATGCGCTGGCCCGCGGGTCCCTGGTGCTCGACGAGCGCTGGCTGCGCGAGCACATGGTGCCGCGGGTGCTGGCCGGCGGCTTCGGCGTGCTGCTGCTGGCGGCGGTGAGCTCGCTGCTTGCGCTCGTGCTCGCCTATGTGCTCGCGTACGGCTTCACGCCGTTTGCCTTCGGGCGTTTCACGCGGCTCGTCGGGCAGGTGTTCGATCCGGTGATTTCGCTCGTGTTCGTGCTCAAGACCGCGGCGCTGGCGCTTGCGGTCTCGGTGGTACCGATCGCGTCGGCGGTACAGGCCTCGATGCGCGAAGCGGGTGAGCAGCAGGCTCGCGGCGCGATGCGCCTCTTCGTCCTCGTGCTCGCGATCGAGATCGTCGCGCTGGCGGGCAACTACCTGAGGTGAGCGCGTGAGCGAACCGCGCCCGGATCGGACCGGCGAGCCTTCACCGGCCGTCGCAGCGGTGGACCCCGCGCTCGAGCGCCGCGCCGGCGTGCTGCTCGTGCTGCTGATCGCGCTCGTGCTCGCTTCGGTGCTCTATGTGCTCTACGCCCGCGGCAGCTTCGAGCCCACCCAGCGCCTGGTGCTGCTCGCCAACGACAGCGAGGGGGTCAGCGTGGGCATGGACATGACCTTCTCGGGCTTCCCGATCGGGCGCGTGCGGCGCATCGAGCTTGCGCAGGACGGCAGCGTGCGCATCCTCGTCGACGTGCCGCGCAAGGACGCGCACTGGTTGCGCACGTCGAGCGTCTTCACGATGTCCCGCGGCCTGGTCGGCGCCACGACGATCAAGGCCTACAGCGGTGTCCTGAGCGATCCGGCACTGCCCGACGGGGCCGAGCGCCGTGTCCTGGCCGGCGATGCCACCGCCGAGATCCCGCAGATGATGAGCGCGGCGCGCGACCTGCTGGCCAACCTCGGCCGGCTGACGGCGCCCGATTCGGCGCTCGCCGCGACGCTTGGCAACCTTCAGCGCACCAGCGCCCGGCTGGACGCGCAGATGGCGGGCAAGCGCGGGGCGATCGGCGCGCTGCTCGGCGACGACGCGCCGCAGGTCGCCGCGACGCTGGCGCGCACGCAGCAGCTGCTGGCGCGGCTGGACGCGCTCGCGCAGCGTACCGACAGCGTGATCGCCCGCGCCGACGAGCGGCTGCTCGGCGACCGGGGCCTTGCGGCCGACGCGAAGCAGGCTGCGCGCCAGCTCGATGCGCTGCTCTCCGATGCGCGCACCAGTCTGAAGAAGGTCGACGGGCTGCTCTCCGACGCACAGGCGGTGGCCGAGCAGGCGCGCGTGGCCAGCGCCGACCTAGGCGCCTTGCGCGCGGAGGTCGACGCCAGCCTGCGCAAGGTCGAGCAATTGGTCAACGAGCTGAACCGCCGCTGGCCGTTCAAGCGCGAACCGGAGCTGAAGCTGCCATGAAGCCTGCGCGTCCCCATGCCCTGATCGCCGCCGTTCTCGCGCTGTCCGCGTGGCTTGGCGGCTGCGCGGGAACCCCCACACCCGACTGGCAGATCAATGCCGGCTCGGCGCTGCAGCGCATGCAGCAGGCGCTGCTGCAAGGCAACGACCGGGTCGCGACGAACGAGTACCAGCGCGCGCGCGCCGAGGTCGCGAGCACCGGCCGGCCCGATCTTGCGGCGCGCGTCGAGCTGCTGCGCTGCGCGGCATGGACGGCAAGCCTGCAGTTCGGCGCCTGTGAAGGCTTCGCGCGCCTGCGGCTGGATGCCGGCCCGCCCGAGCTGGCCTACGCGGCATACCTGCGCGGACGTATGGAACCGGACCAGCGCGGCCTGCTGCCGCCGGCGCAGCAGGCGCTGGCCGTGCCGCCCCGAACCGAGGCCGAACAGCTCGCGGCACTGCAGAAGACCGGCGACCCGCTCGCGCGCCTGCTCGCTGCGTCGCTCTGGCTGCAGGCCGGACAGGCCGCTCCGGCGGCCATCGCGCTGGCGGTCGACACGGCGTCGGAGCAGGGCTGGCGCCGGCCGCTCCTGGCCTGGCTCGCGGTGCAGCAGCGCCGCGCGCGCGATGCCGGCGACATTGCCGAGGCCAACCGCATCGGGCGCCGGATCGAGCTCGTGCTGCAGGGCCGTGAGGGCTGACCCGTTTCGCGGCGTCGGAGCGTGCCGGCAGCGCGCTCAGCGCATTGCCTGGGCCGTCGCTGCGCGGCCCGTGTCCTGCATCGACTCCGAACTCAGCAGTTCGCGCCCGTGTGTCAGCGGCACGCGCCGCACCAGCGCCGCCGCGACGTCCTCGGCGTCGATCGCGCGCAGCCGGGCGGGGATCAGCGGCCGCAGCAGTGCGTCCAGTTGCGTCCAGCGGATTTCCCCGGGCCGCACCGGTTGGCCCAGTGCCGCGCGGTCACCGCGCAGGGCCGACGGTCGCGCAATCACCAGCGTCTCGAAGGGCAGCGCTGCCAGCGCCTCCTCGAGCTTGCCCTTGACGCGACTGTAGAACACCGGCGAACGGGCGCTCGCGCCGACGGCGCTCACCAGTCCCGCACGCGTCGCGCCGGCGGCGAGCGCCGCGCGTGCCACCGCCAGATTGGCGTCGAAGTCGATCGCGCGAAACCGCTCCTGGCTGCCCGCGTCCTTGATCGTCGTCCCGAGTGCGAGGTAGACCTCGTCCAGCGCCGGCAAGGGCAGGAGCGCAGCGAAATCGACCACGTGCATCCGCAGCTTGCGGTGCTTCAGGTCCAGAGGCCGCCGCGCGAGCGCATGCACCTGCGCCACGGCGGGATCAGCGCAAAGCCGCGTCACCAGGGCGCGCCCGACGAGTCCAGTCGCGCCGGCGACGGCGACGCTGCGGCCCCCAGCGGCGCCGGTCTCGGGAGTGCGTCCTCTCGTCATCGGCTGGTCCAACGCTTGTCACCGGAGGACAGCAGCGTAGCGCATGTCAAGGGCTCAGGTTCGAACCCCGGTCGTTCAGGCACCGTCGGTGCCGCTGCGGTGCGGCAAGGATGGTGATCTGGGACAATCCCCTATTAGTATGGTTCCCCAACGCAGTCTGAAGACGCTCACCCGTGCCGTCGGGGTCGGCGTGCACAGCGGCCAGAAGGTCGAGCTGACGCTGCGGCCGGCGCCGCCGGACACCGGCATCGTCTTTCGCCGCATCGACCTGCCGCGGCCGGTCGAGATCCCGGTCACGCCCGAGGCGGTCAGCGACACCCGCATGGCGACGACGATCAGTCGCGTCGACGATCCCGGCGGCCCCAAGGTGCAGACCATCGAGCACCTGCTCTCGGCCTGCGCGGGCCTGGGCATCGACAACCTCTACGTCGACATCACCGCCGACGAGGTGCCGATCCTCGACGGCAGCGCGGCCAGCTTCGTCTTCCTGCTGCAGAGTGCGGGTATCGAACTGCAAAATGCGCCCAAGCGCTTCCTGCGCGTGAAGAAGACGGTCGAGGTGCGCGAGGGCGAGGGGCCGACGCTGAAATGGGCGCGCCTTGCGCCCTTCGACGGCTACAAGCTTGCGTTCGAGATCGAGTTCCACCACCCGGCGCTGGACGCCACCGGCCAGCGCGTCGAGTTCGACTTCAGTTCCGGCCAGTACAAGCGCGACATCGCGCGCGCGCGCACCTTCGGCTTCACGCGCGACGTCGAGATGATGCGCGCGCGGGGCCTGGGTCTTGGCGGCAGCATGGACAACGTCATCGTCGTCGACGACTACCGCGTGCTCAACGCCGATGGGCTGCGCTACGACGACGAGTTCGTCAAGCACAAGATCCTCGATGCGATGGGTGACATGCACGTCGCCGGCAAGCCGCTGATCGGCGCCTACACCGCCTTCAAGGGCGGGCACGCGCTCAACAACCGGCTGCTGCGCGCGCTGCTGGCCGACGCGAGCGCCTACGAGATCGTCAGCTTCGAGCGTGCAGCCGATGCGCCGCGGGGCCTGGCCGACCTCGCGCCCGCGTGGTGAGCCGCCCCGCGACCCCAGCCTCCGCCTGCCCAGATGTTCATCGCCCGCCTCGTCTTCGGCCTGCTGATGCTGGCCGCCGTGCTCTGCTTTGCGATGTACATCGGCACGCGCGAGGCCATCTGGCGCCGCCGCGGCGCGCTCATCATGAAGTGGGCACTGCTGGCCGCCTTCGCCTTCTTCGCGGTGCTGATCCTCGAGCGGCTGGCCTTGATGCTGTAGAGCTCGCGCCGGCTCAGGCTCCGGGTAGAGCCGGCGCCGGAGCCTGCGGCAGCGTCGTCACGGCCTGCGCTTCGCGCGCACTGTGCGGCGTGCGCGGCGCTTGCGCCGGGCCCCCGCCTTCGGGCGTTGCCGTCTCGCCTGGGCAGACCTAGCATGCTGCATGCATGCTCACCAACAGGGCTTCGCCATGACCACACGCTGCCTTCGCCATCTCCTGGGTGCAAGCCTCGCGGCGCTTGCCCTCGCGGCCTGCGATCGTGCGACCGACGAGGACGAGATCGACGTCGCCCCGGTGCCCGAGGCGCAGGCGGAGCGGACCTCACCATCGCCGCAACCCGGCGGCCTGTCGGCCACGCTGCATAAGGCGGTCGGCGGAGGAAGCCAGGAAGTCGCCATCGTCGACCTCCAGGGTTTCGGTCAAGCGATGAACGCGGCCACGCTGGAGATTCCTGCCGGCTGGCAGGTGCAGGGCGGCGTGAGCTGGGAGCGCAGCGACCCTTGCGTCGGCAACCACCTGCGTATCGCCTGGACGGCTGCCGCACCCGATGGCAGCGAGGCCTTCGAGGTCATGCATCCGTTCACCTGGCAGCTGCAGGGCCGCAGCGTGCAGATGAATCCGTGTCCGGTGCTGCCGCTGGCCTCGGCGCGCGACTTCCTCATGGCCGTGGTGCAGCAGCGCCGCGCCGGCGCGCGCGTGCTCGACTATCGCGAGCGGCCCGATCTGGCGGCGCAGGCCGAGGCGCAGGCCGCGCCGCTGCCTGCGGGCATGCAGCGGCGCATCGAGGTCGGCGAGCTGCTGGTCGCCTACGCCGCGCCGGGCGGCGAGATGCAGGAGCGCTTCTGGACCAGCGTCAGCTTCTCCGCGGTCCAGTCTTCGGTGATGGGCAATGCGGGCGTCGTCTACGCGCAGCGACGCTTGGGCGGGCCGCCCGATGCGGAGCTTGGCGCGCGTATCGCAGCGTCGATGAAGCCCAACGCACAGTGGCTCGCGCTGATGCGCGACAGCGGGATGAGCGCCGAGCAGCGGTATTCGAGCCATCAGCGCCGGCAGATCGACCAGTGGCACGCGCGCGAGATGGCGCGCATCAACGCGCAGGGAGCCGCCGACCGCGCGGCGATCCGCGCGCAGACGCAGCGCGAGATCTCGGCGATGCAGGCGCAGACCTACGCCAACACGCAGGCGACCAACGACCGGATGCAGCGTCGCACGCTCGAGGGCATCGGCGAATACAACACCTACCGGGACACGAGCGGCAACCCGGTGCAAAGCAGCATCCACGGCGGCAACCGTGTGCTGCAGCACCGCGACGGCAGCTTCAGCAGCACGAACGATCCCTACTATCAGCCGCCGGGCAGCACCGAGCTCAGGCGCGTGCCGTAAGCGGCCTCAGAAGAGCTGCTGCGCGAGGAACGCCGTCGCGCGGCCGTGCGCGAGCGCCGCGCTGGCGGCGTGGTAGGAATCGCGCGACCAGCAGTTGAAGCCGTGCTCGGCGCCGGGGTACACATGCAGCTCGGCCGGCTTGCCCACGAGCGCCTCACGCACCTGCTCGACCGCCGAAAGCGGAATGTGCGCATCGCGCCCGGCGTAGTGGAACTGCAGCGGGCAGCGGATGCTCGCCGCGCGGTCCAGCATCGTGTGGATGCCGCCGCCGTAGAAGGGCACGGCCGCGTCGATGTCGGTCGTCGCCGCGGCGAGCCAGGCCAGGCGCCCGCCCATGCAGTAGCCGAGCGCGCCGACCTTGGCCGTGCCGACCTCCGGTCGCGCGCGCAGCGCGGCGACGGTGCTGGCGATGTCGGCAAGCAGATCGTCCAGCTTGCAGGCGCTGGCCAGCGCCATCCCGCGCCGACGGTCGGCGTCTTCGTAGCCGAGCTCGACGCGCGGCGCCTGGCGCCAGAAGACGTCGGGGGCCAGCACGACGAAGCCGTCGGCCGCGTACTGCTCGGCGACCGCGCGGATGTGCGGGTTGACGCCGAAGATCTCCTGGAAGAGCACGAGCCCCGGGCCGCGGTCGGCCGGGGGCAAGGCCAGGTAGGCGTCGAAGCCGGGGGCGATCGTCAGCCATTGCGTGCGGACGGGTGCGTTCATCGGAGTCCTCCGTGGGCGGGTGTTCAGTAGGTGCGGCCCTTGCGGTACTGCGCGTGCTGGCGCCGCTGCAAGGGCGCGGCCGCGGCCAGCGCCGCGAACGAGGCGCCGGCATGCGCGTGCGAGATCGCCAGGCCCAGAGCGTCCGCCGCATCGCGGCCCGGCGGCGTGGACAGGGCGAGCAGGCGGCGCACCATCTCCTGCACCTGGTTCTTGTTGGCCAGGCCGTGTCCGACCACGGCCTTCTTCATCTGCAGCGCGGTGTATTCGGCCACCGGCAGGCCGGCCGCGACGAGCGCGGCCAGCGCCGCGCCGCGCGCCTGCCCGAGCAGCAGCGTGCTCTGCGGGTTGACGTTGACGAAGACGATCTCCACCGCCGCGCACTGCGGCTCGTAGCGGCGCACGACCTCGCGCACGCCCTCGAAGATGATCTTCAGCCGCTGCGGCAGGTCACCGCGCGGCGCCTCGGCGGTGGCGATGGTGCCGCTGGCGACGTAGGACAGCCGCTGCCCGACGGCCTCGACGACACCGAAGCCGGTGCGCTGCAGGCCGGGATCGATGCCGAGGATGAGCATGGGCGGGGGCGGCGTTCGGCGATCGAGGGGGCATGTCGGAGCATACGGCTTGCGCGCGTTGCGGCATGCCCCGAGGGCAGGCTACGATCATCGCATGCTGCTCGAGGAACTGCGTGCGCGACGACACGAAGTCGCCGCCCTTGGCCGTCGCTACGGTGCGCGGCGCATCCGTGTATTCGGCTCCGTGGCGCGCGGCGATGAGACGCCGGACAGCGACATCGATTTCCTGGTCGACTTCCCCGCGGGCTACGACTTGTTCGCCCAACGCATGCCGCTTGCCGAAGAATTGGCGAAATTGTTCGTCCGTGCGGTGGACGTCGTGCCCGAACACGAGCTCAGCCGGCATATCCGCGGCCGGGTTCTCGAAGAGGCCGTGGAGCTGTGAACAAGCCTTGGCAGCCTTATGCCCGGCACATCCTCGACGCGGTGGCGAGGATCCGGCGCATCGAATCGCGCGGAAGCATTGTCGAGGATGAAGTGCTGTATGACGCCACGCTGCGCAACCTGCAGACGCTGTCGGAGGCCACGCAGTTGCTGCCTGATGGACTGAAGTCCGGGCACCCGCAGATCCCCTGGCGAGAGATCAGCGGGTTTCGCAACATCCTTGTTCACAACTATCTCGGAACGATCGATGCCGCGACGGTCGCCCGTGTCGTCGAGCAGCATCTCGGTCCGTTGGAGGCCAGCGTGCGCGCCATGCTTGCGGAGGACGGTGACGGATAGTCTGTTCGGGTCTCCCGCCCGCTGGTTCGCATTCGTGCCGGCGGAGTTGCTCGGCCAGCGAAGGGCGATGTCGTGACCGGCCTGCGCCGACCAACGAAAAGGGCGGCCCGCAGGCCGCCCTCCTTCAGCGATCAGCGAAGAGACGCCGCTTTACACCCGCTCGAAGATCGCCGCGATGCCCTGACCGCCGCCGATGCACATCGTCACCAGCGCGTAGCGGCCGCCGGTGCGGTGCAGTTCGTAGATCGCCTTGGTCGCGATGAAGGCGCCCGAGCAGCCGATCGGGTGGCCCAGCGCGATCGCGCCGCCGTTGGGGTTGGTCTTGACCGGGTCGAGCTCCAGGCCGCGCGAGACGGCGATCGCCTGCGCCGCGAAGGCCTCGTTGCTCTCGACCACGTCCATCTGGCCGATGCTCATGCCGGCCTTCTTCAGCGCCAGCTTGGACGCCGGGATCGGGCCTTCGCCCATGACGTCGTTGGGCACGCCGGCCACCGCGTAGCTGACCAGGCGGGCGATCGCCTTGTGGCCGGCCTTGGCCGCCGTCTCGGCGTCACCGAGCACGAAGAAGGCCGCGCCGTCGTTGATGCCCGAGGCGTTGCCGGCGGTCACCGTGCCGTCCTTCTTGAACGCCGGACGCAGCTTGGCCAGCGACTCCATCGTCGTGTTGGCCTTGACATACTCGTCGGTGTCGAAGACCACCTCGCCCTTCTTCGTCTGCTTGACGATCGGCACGATCTGGCTCTTGAAGCGGCCCTCGGCGATCGCCGCGGCGGCGCGCTTCTGCGACTCGACGGCCAGCGCGTCCTGCTGCTCGCGGGTGATGTTCCACTTGGTCGCCAGGTTCTCGGCGGTGATGCCCATGTGGCCGACGCCGAAGGGGTCGGTCAGCGCTGCGACCATCGCGTCGATCATCTTCGTGTCGCCCATGCGCGCGCCGTTGCGCATCGCGGTCGAGAGGTAGGCGCCGCGGCTCATCACCTCGACGCCGCCGCCGACGCCGTAGTCGCAGTCGCCGAGCAGGATGTTCTGCGCCGTCGTCACGATGCCCTGCAGGCCCGAGGAGCACAGGCGGTTGACGGCCATCGCCACGCTGTCCATCGGCAGCCCGGCCTGGATGCTGGCCACGCGCGCGACGTAGGGGTAGCGGCTCTCGGTCGGGATGCAGTTGCCCACCGTCACGTAGTTGATCACTTTGGGGTCAACGCCCGAGCGCTCGACCGCCGTCTTCATCACCGTGCCGGCGAGATCGGCCGGCTCCATGTCCGCCAGCGAACCGCCGTAGCTGCCGATCGCCGAACGCACTGCACTCAAGACCACCACGTCACGCTTGCTCATCATCTACCTCCAGTGAACGAAAAACAACACCGGTCTGTCGCCGGCGCTCCCCGGCATGGTACGCCTACCAAGATGCATGAGGCTTACGCGTGATCGCGTAAAGCTTTCTGAGCCGCCCCGGCGCCGACTGGTGCCCGTCATCGGATCAAAATTTTCCCTGCCAGCCGACGAGGATGCTACGGCCTGCGGCCGGGATTTCCTGGCCGGAAAGACCTTCGGTGAGGTGCTCGTGATAGGTTTTGTCGGCGAGGTTTCTGACCGCCAGGCGAAGTTGCTGGTCGCGCGCGAAGCGCCAGTTCAAGCCGAAGTCGGCGGTCGCGAAGCCGGGCGTGGCGTTCTCGCTGCCAAGCGAGAAGCGGGTGGCGACGCGGTTCTGGCGGCGAACGAAACGGAGCGTGGCGTCGGCGCTCCAGCCGGGCGCGATTTCCCCGTCCCAGCCAAGCGAGAGCTCGTCGGCGGGCATCTGGAACAAAGGCTCGTCGAGATCCTTGTTCTTGCCGCGCAGCGACGACAGCCCGGCGTTCAGCCACTGCGCGGACGCCACACGCCAGCGAGCCTGCGCTTCGAAGCCATTGATCTCGACCCGACCGAGGTTGACGGTGGCCTTCACCGGCAGGCCGTTCTGGACCGTTCCCGTGGGCTGGCCGGTGATGTAGTCGCTGATGCGGTTGTGAAACACCGCTGCGGACCAGGACAGGCTGGCGTCGGCGCCCTTCACCCCCAGCTCGAGCTGCGTCGCCTTCTCGGGTGCGATCTGCGGGTTGCCGAGATAGAAATAACCATCTCCGCGCGGCGAGGCTTCGAAGCGCTCGCGCATCTCGCCGGCGCGGAAGGCGCGCGCGAGGCTGGCGTAGGGGCGCAGCAGCGGCGTCACCTCGTAGATCGCACCCAGGCTCCAGGATGCGGTGTTGTCGCTGCGCGAAAGCCCTTGCGTGACGGAACCGTTGCCCATCGAAGCCGCGCGGCCGGCGACGTGGTCCAGCCGCAGCGCGGCGAGGACGCCGAGCTTACCGAACTTCATGTCGTCCTGGACGAAGGCGCCAAGCGCCTCGAGGCGGCCGTCGGCGAACGGGTCGTTGCGCACCAGCGGCGATAGCGGTGTCGGGTTGGTCAGCAAGCGCTCCGGGGAGGCCTCCATGCGCCAGGCGCTCACGCCCATGGCCAGAAGATGCTGCGGATGAACGAGCCAGTCGGCCTTAGCGTCGATGCCCCAGGTTTCGAACTCGACCGTGGTCTGTGCCGTCTCGCGCTCGAGTTGGAGCGCGCGTGACCAGATCGTGCGCGACATCGCCTGCCGGTACAGGCGCAGGTCGACGTTCAGCGGCAGCTTGTCGCTGCCGGCGCGGCTGTAGCCGATCTCGGCGAGCTCGCGCTCCTGCCGGGGCGAGTGAATGATGGAGGTACCCAGCGCGGGATTGGGCAGCGGCTTGATCGATCCTGGATACCAGACATCGTCGTCGCGATGGCGCTGGTAGGACGCGCGCAACTGCTGGCGCGGGTCGATGCGCATGCGGTACTGGGCGATCGCCGATCCGCTGTCGAAGCCGGTGTGATCGACGCGGCCCTGCGGCGACTCGTAGTCGTGCACGCGGGCGCCGGCCAAGCCGAGCATGAGGCCGTGGTCGCCCTGACTCAGATTCATCACCGCCGCGCCGCGCAAGGCCTCGTTGGCGCTCTCGCCGCCCAGGCTCGCGCGCAGCGTGAGGTCGGAGTCGAAGCGAGCCTGCGGCAGCAGCACGTTGACGACGCCGCCGAGCGCACCGGTGCCGTAGAGCACCGACGCCGGCCCCTTGACGACTTCGAGCCGCTCGGCCAGGCCGAGCGACATAAAGGAAGCTACCGCGCCCTGCGGCTGCGCCGAGTTCAGCCGCATGCCGTCGACGAGCAGCACCACGCTTTCCTTCTTCAGCCCGCGGATGACCGGGTTCAGGCCCTGCGCGCTGTCGATCATGACCGAGAGGCCGGGCTGCCCACGAAGCGCCTCGCCCGGGTTCAGCGCACCGCTGCGAAAGAGCGCTTCGCGTTCGAGCACGGTGAGCGATATCGGCGTATCCACGTCTGTCGCCTCATAGCCCTTGGCACTGATCACCACGGTCTGCGGCGCTGCGCCATCCTGAGCGAACGCGGGTCCGGCAGCCAGCGCAGGCAGCGCCAAGCCGACCATCAGATCAAGCCTCGTGAGGCGAGGGCGTCGTGCCGCGCACGGCCTTGCGTTCTTGTTCATCAGTTCCTTCAAACGCAAATGAGAAGAATTTGCATTCTAGAAACAAATCGTGATGAGTCCGTCGGTTCAAGTTGCGTCGCGTCAAGAAACGGCAACACGACACCGCCGCAGGGAGGCGCTGCCCCGAGGAGATGCCCGAGGGGATGATCAGTGTCGGAAGTGCCGTGTGCCGGTGAAGACCATCGCGATGCCGCGCTCGTCGGCCGCGGCGATGACCTCGTCGTCGCGCATCGAGCCGCCGGGCTGGATCACGCAGGCCGCGCCTTCGTCGACGACGACGTCCAGGCCGTCGCGGAACGGGAAGAAGGCGTCGCTGGCCACCGCCGAGCCCTGCAGCGACAGGCCGGCGTTGCCGGCCTTGATGCGCGCAATGCGCGCGCTGTCGATGCGGCTCATCTGCCCGGCGCCCACGCCCAGCGTCATGCCGCCGCCGCAGAAGACGATCGCGTTGCTCTTCACGAACTTGGCCACCTTCCAGGCGAAGAGCAGGTCGGCCAGCTGGGCCTCGGTCGGCGCCTTCTTCGTCACCACGCGCAGCTCGGCGCGGCCCACGTTCTTCACGTCCGGCGTCTGCAGCAGCATGCCGCCGCCGACGCGCTTGAAGTCCATCCCGTTGACCGCCGCGCCCAGCGGCACCTCGAGCAGGCGCACGTTCTGCTTGGCGGCGAAGATCGCGCGCGCCTCGGGCGAGATCGACGGCGCGATCAGCACCTCGACGAACTGCTTGTTCTCGCCGATGCGCCGCGCCGTCTCCTCGTCCAGCGGCCGGTTGAGCGCGACGATGCCGCCGTAGGCCGAGGTCGGGTCGGTCTGCCAGGCCTTGTGGTAAGCCTCGACCAGCGTTGCGCCGACGGCGACGCCGCAGGGATTGGCGTGCTTGACGATGACGCAGGCCGGCAGGTCTTCGAAGCTGCGCACGCACTCCCAGGCGGCGTCGGCATCGGCGATGTTGTTGTAGCTGAGCTCCTTGCCCTGAAGCTGCGTCCAGCCGGCCAGCAACCCCGCGCCGGGGCGTCCCTCGCGGTAGAAGGCGGCGGCCTGGTGCGGGTTCTCGCCGTAGCGCATGTCCTGCGTCTTCACGAGCTGCAGGTTGTAGACCGCCGGGAAAGGCTCGCGCGCGGGCACTGCACCGACCTTGTCCTCGGCCCCGGCCAGCAGCGAGCCGAGGTAGTTGCTGACCATGCCGTCGTACGCGGCGGTATGCGCGTAGACCTTGCGCGCCAGGGCGAAGCGCGTGTTGCGGCCGACGCCGCCGGCCTCGATCTCGGCGAGCACGCGTGGGTAGTCCTCCGGGTCGATGAGCACCGTGACGTCGGGCCAGTTCTTCGCGGCGGCACGCAGCATCGCCGGGCCGCCGATGTCGATGTTCTCGATCGCCTCCTCGAGCGTGCAGTCGGCGCGCGCCGTGGCCTGCGCGAAGGGGTAGAGGTTGACGACGAGCAGGTCGATCGTCCCGATGTCGTGCTCGCGCAGCGCGGCCATGTGCGCCGGCAGCTCGCGCCGCGCGAGCAGGCCGGCGTGGATGCGCGGGTGCAGCGTCTTCACGCGGCCGTCGAGCATCTCCGGAAAGCCGGTGAGCTCGGCGACCTCGGTCACCGGCAGACCCGCGTCCATCAGCAGCCGCGCCGTGCCCCCGGTCGAGAGGAGCCGCACGCCCAGCCGATGCAGCTCACGTGCGAAATCGACCACGCCGGCCTTGTCGGAAACGGAGATGAGGGCGGTGAGTTCGGCCATGGCAGCGGTGATGATGAAAATTGGTGCTGCACCCGGACGAGGCAGCGAGTGAGGATGCAGGCAGGCTCAGGGCAGCAGCTTGTGGTCCAGCAGCTTGCGGCGCAGCGTGTTGCGGTTGATGCCGAGCCATTCGGCGGCCTTGCTCTGGTTGCCTTCGGCGCGCTTCATCACGAAGTCCAGCAAGGGCCGCTCGACGGCCTGGATGATCATCTCGTGCACCCCGTGCGGGTCGGTTCCGCGCAGGTCGTCGAAATACTGCTCGAGCGCGACGCGCACGCTCTCGTCGATCGACCGGGCCTTCACGCGCACTGCAGCGCCTGCGCGTCGTTGGCCGCGTCCTGCCGCGGCAGCCGAGGGTGTCGCGACGCGAGCTCGTCGAAGAAGCTGCGCAGCGCGCGCAGCTGCGCGTCGGCGTCCGTCAGCGTGTTCATCACGGCGCGGAACGCCTCGCCACCGGGCAGCGTCCGCACCGCCCAGCCGATGTGCTTGCGCGCGCTGCGCACGCCGCTGTCCTCGCCGTAGAGCGCGTAGTGGTCCAGCAGGTGTTCGTGCAGCCAATGGGCGACTTCGGCGGTCGCCGGCGCGGGCGCCTCGTCGCCGGTGGCCAGGTAGTGCGCGATCTCGCGGAAGATCCAGGGCCTGCCTTGCGCGGCACGCCCGATCATCAGCGCGTCGGCCCCGGTGCGCCGGAGCACCGCGCGCGCCTTGCGCGGCGAATCGATGTCGCCGTTGGCCACCACCGGGATCGAGACCTCGGCCTTGACCGCTGCCACCGTCTCGTACTCGGCCGCTCCCTTGTAGCCCTGCTCGCGCGTGCGGCCATGGATCGTGAGCGCGGCAACGCCTGCGGATTCGGCCGCCCGTGCGAGCTGCAGCGCGTTGCGTTCGCCCTCGCTCCAGCCGGTGCGCATCTTCAGCGTCACCGGCACGCCGTGCGGCGCGCAGGCGGCAACCACCGCCTCGACGATCGCCAGCGCCAGCGGCTCGTTGCGCATCAGCGCCGAGCCCGCCCAGGCGCTGCAGACCTTCTTCGCCGGGCAGCCCATGTTGATGTCGATGATCTCTGCGCCGCGGTCGATGTTGTGGCGCGCGGCATCGGCCATCTCGCTCGGATCCACTCCGACGATCTGCACCGCCACCGGCCCGGGCTCACCGCGGTGATCGGTGCGCCGCGAGGTCTTGCGCGACTGCTGGAGGTCGCGCCGGCTCGTCACCATCTCGCTGACGGTGTATCCGGCACCCAGGCGGCGGCAGAGCTGTCGGAACGGCCGGTCGGTCACCCCGGCCATCGGGGCGACGAGCAGGGCATTCGGCAGCACGTGCGGGCCGATCTTCATGCGCGGGGACGGGGGGCGACTGCCTCAAAAGGAGGCAGGAGTATAGCCACCGGGTTCGGGGGGCCGGCGAGCGTGCCACCTGCCGCCGCGGTTCGCCGCCCCGGATAATCGGCCTCGATGGAGGCATGGCTGCATTCGCTGCTCGCCGCCCTGGCGCTGCCGCAGTACGGACTCTCCACGGTCTTCGTCGTCAGCCTGGTGTCGGCCACCTTGTTGCCGCTGGGCAGCGAGCCGGCGGTGTTCGGTCTCGTCAAGCTCGACCCCGGGCTGTTCTGGCCGGCGATGCTGGTCGCCACCGCGGGCAACACGCTGGGCGGTGCGATCTCCTGGTGGATGGGGCTCGGAGCCGAACGCGCCTACGAGCGACTGGTGCAGCACAAGCCGGTGCACCGTCGCGCGCTGCAGTGGCTCGAGCGCCTCGGGCCCAAGGCCTGCCTGCTGAGCTGGCTGCCGCTGGTGGGCGATCCGCTGTGCGCGGTGGCGGGCTGGCTGCGCATGCCCTTCTGGCCTTGCGTGATGTACATGGCGATCGGCAAGTTCGGCCGCTATCTCGTGATGACGTCGGCGCTGCTGTGGGTGTTTCCCGGCGTGTTGCCGCACTAGCGGCGACCGGGCCGATGGCTGCGGGAGGAGAATCATGAACGACAGTGCCACACCCGCCTACGACGCGCTCGAGCGCGCCTGCTGCCGCATGCATCGCCTGGGCCACCTGCAGGCGCTCGCGTACTGGGACCAGGCGGTGAACATGCCGCCCAAGGGGAACGAGGCGCGCGCAGCGGCGATGGCGGAACTCGCGGCGCTGCTGCATCGCCAGCGCACCGCCCCGGCATTCGGGCAGCGCATCGCCGAGGCCGAGCAGGAGCCGCTGTCGGTACTGCAGCGCGCCAACCTGCGCGAGATCCGGCGCCGCTGGGATGCCGACACCGCCTTGCCCGAAGCGCTGGTCGAGCGTCGCACGTTGGCTGCTGCGCGCTGCGAGCACGCCTGGCGGACACAGCGTGCGGCCAACGACTGGGATGGCTTTGCTCCGAACTTCCGCGAAGTCGTTGCGATCGCGCGCGAGCAGGCGGCGCTGCTTGCGCAGCGCCAGGGCGTCCCGCGCTACGAGGCGCTCGTGCAGGAGTACGAGCCGGGGCTGCGCTGCAGCACGATCGATCGCATCTTCGGCGATCTCCGCCGATGGCTGCCGGCGCTGATCCAGGCGGTGGTCGAGCGTCAGCGCGGGCAGAGCGTGATCGCCCCGGTCGGCCCGTTCCCGCTGCCGGCGCAGCGTGCCCTCAGCGAGCGCGTGATGCGCCTGCTCGGCTTCGATTTCGACGCCGGCCGGCTCGATGTTTCGGCGCATCCCTTCTGCGGCGGCACACCCGAGGACGTGCGCCTCACCACGCGCTTTGCCGAAGACGATTTCCTCGGCGCGCTGATGGGCACCGCGCACGAGACCGGGCACGCGCGCTACGAACAGAAGCTGCCGCGGGCCTGGCTGCAGCAGCCGCTCGGGATGGCGCGCTCGATGGCGATCCACGAGAGCCAGAGCCTGGCCTTCGAGATGCAGCTCGGCGCGCATCCGGGCTTCGTCGCATTGCTGGCGCCGTTGCTCGCGCAGGCCTTCGGCTCGCAGCCCGCGTTCGAGCCCTCGAACCTGCAGCGGCTGCTCACCCGCGTCACGCCCGGCTTCATCCGCATCGAGGCCGACG
>Ga0116142_10001211_pt1 | contig 31601 bp, 32 predicted proteins | sample AD_UKC033_MetaG_FD_89785 | JGI IMG/M metagenome (GOLD analysis project Ga0116142, IMG submission 89785) | Active sludge microbial communities of municipal wastewater-treating anaerobic digesters from USA - AD_UKC033_MetaG | ecosystem: Engineered > Bioreactor > Anaerobic > Digestate | place: USA... | reverse complement strand
ATCGCTGATGGCCATGCTCTGGACCGCAGGAAATGCCGCTCTTCCGGTCGCCTTTATGTTCTGGGCGATAATGATGAATCTGCTGGGAACCCTGACCTTCAAACCGCAAATGGTCGTTATCGATTTGTTTGAAATTTCACTGCTGCTGATTTTAATAGCACTGGCTCCGAACTTTATTCCGGCCATCGCCATACTATTTGGCGCAGCCTGCCTCATCAGCCTCTGCGCCTCATACCTTCAAACATTCAGGAAATAAGACAACCCTATCCCATCGCAGGAGCGGCAACCACAGCCGGTACGGCCATTCTGGAGGATTGGGCCAGATTAACATCGACACCCAACGGACCAATCTTTTCGCTGTAATTGGTCATAGCCCCTGCAACTTTGCCGACTTCTTTCTCGGCACGGTTTAATTCGCCCTCTTTTCTAGCAATCATATCCTTGACGTAAATATCACTGTCTTGTGCAGCCATAAACGGATGCGGAGTTGCTCCCACCTGCGGCTGAATCTGTCTGGCAAAGCCGTTTACATACTCCGTGGTGTTTGCTATTTTCTTGCCACCCGGGCCGTACTCGTCTGCCGCAGCCCTATAACTTGAAATTTCCAGAGCTTTCTTGCCTTTGGCTTTCTGAATGGCAGGTTCAAAAAGCGTAGGCTCAGCACGAGGCAACAAACCAGTCGGAGCGGGGTTCACAATAGCCGCGGCCACTTTCAACGCGCCACTCAAAATAGGATTGGCAGATTTCTGCGGCACATCAGGCGCCGCATTCATATTCTGTTTAAGAGATTCGATCTGCTGCTTGCCTTGAGCGATATTCGCACTTTGGGAACCTATAGCCGCCGCCGTCGAAGGCGCAGCAGCCATGGCTTGTGTCAGTGTAGTATTTTGCGAAAACTCGACCTTCTGAAGAGGTTGGTCCTTGATGCTTTTAAGAACTTGAGAAGCGGCTTGAAAATTCGAGGTCATACTCGGACCCGACACATCACGGCGCGTCGTAATAACAGGCGTTGGCTCATATTGTGAGAATGCACTTGAAAACACGACCGAACCCCTCTCCTCATCATAAATCCTACACCGCCACAGTTAAGGAATTATGAATATAGATATTATTATATAACAATAACCGAAAAATCTACAATTTTCTCTTCCCACCATTGCCGGACTTGAAGGCAAGGAACATGACAGGTAAACTCCCCCTCATGAGCGCAACCGCCCCGCCCAAAGCCTCTTTCTGGCAAAAACTGTTCGGCACTCCCCTGCTCCAGACGGAAAAAGACCGTCTGGAAGCGTTTCTGGCTGCTTTTCCAGGGGATTACTGCGGCTTTAATCCCGATGGCTCTCTGGCCTATTCTGGGGGATTTATGGATTTGCTGGGCCTCACCTCGATCCAGAATTTCAGCGATATCCAGCACGCGCTTCGCCCCGGCGATTCGGCCGCTCTGGAAACCTGTTTGATCCGCATGAAGGAAGACGGACAAAAATTCGTCCTGAAAGTCCAGACCCAGAAGGATAAAAAGATCCTGCGCATCACCGGCAGCTCCGGCCACGCCCTGAACGGGTCCGACCAATACGATATTTTGTGGGTCGAAAACATCACCGCGACGGAAAAGGAGCTGGAAGACAACCGCTCCCGCAAACAGACCCTCGAACATGAAATCAAGAAATTTCATACTCTTCTCGGGACCATGACCACCCCGCTCTGGATGCACACCTCGAACGGGGATGTCGCATGGTGCAACAAAGCCTACGCCAGAATCTTGGGCAAAGAGGTCGAAGAGATTCTCGACCAGAAGCTTGAGTTACCTTTCACCATTCCGAAAAAGAAGAATGAAAAGAAACCGCAAAGCGGCCATTCCATCCGCAAACTGGTGGATATTGCGCTGACCACCGCGACGCCGCAATCCGAAGAACGTCATTTGATTATCGGTGGCAACCGCCATTTGCTGCAAGTCGATCTGATCCCCCTGACCCATCTTGATCTGGTGATCGGTCAGGCTCGCGATATGACCCGCGAAGAGGAGCTGGAGCGGAAATCGGCGCGCAACATCACCGCCAACCGCGAATTGATGGAACATCTTCATTCGGCCATTGCCATTTTCGACGCCGACCAGAAACTCGAATTCTACAATTCGGCCTTTTCACGGTTGTGGCGGCTGGAGAATGTCTGGCTCGATAAAAAGCCGAAATTGGGCGAGATCATGGAGTATCTGCGCGAAATCCGCCGCCTACCCGAACAGGCCGATTTCAAACGCTTCAAGCAAAGCTGGCTCGACCTGTTCACCGCCACCGGCGGCCCGCACGAAGACATGATGTACCTTCCTGATGGATCGGTGGTGCGCTCACTGTTTATGCCGCACCCGTCAGGCGGATTGCTAATGACCTTCGAAGATGTCACTAGCGGTCTCGAACTTGAATCCTCTTACAATACTCTGATGGCCGTCCAGAAAGAAACACTCGACAACCTGACCGAAGGCGTCGCGGTGTACGGCGAACACGGTCGTCTGTGTTTGTGGAATCCGTCTTATGCGCGTCTGTGGGATCTCAATCCCGAAGAACTGGAAGACAGCCCGCACATCTCACAAATTCTCGACCGCTGCCGCAAATACTATGTGACGGACGATTGGGAAAAAGAACGCGAGCGAATGATTTCAGACCTGTTCCAGCGGACAGACAAAGATGGTGAAATCCACCGCGCCGACGGACGCATCCTCCACTATTCCTCGATTGCTCTGCCCGACGGCGGAACCATGGTGACATTTCAGGACGTCACGGACACCGCCAACATCGAGAAAGCGTTACGCGACAAAAATGCTGCGCTGGAAACCGCCGAACAACTGAAACTCGATTTTATCGCGAATGTCTCCTACCAATTGCGCACACCGCTGAATGCGATCATCGGATTCAATGAAATTCTCGATAAGGAATATTTCGGTCCGCTTAACACCCGCCAGAAAGAATACACCAAAGGAGTCGAAGAAGCCTCGGAACGTCTCCTGAATCTAATCAACGACATCCTCGACCTATCATCTCTTGAGGCAGGTTACATGACCCTGACTTACGACGATTTCGAAATTTGCAAAATGCTGCGCGGGATTGCCGACCTGACTCAGGACTGGGCCAGAAGCCAGCAGATCGAAGTATCCATGTCCTGCGGCGAGGACATCGGCATGATCTGCGCCGACGAACGCCGCTTGAAACAGGTCCTTTTGAACCTGATCCGCAACGCAATTGATTACACGCCGGCGGGCGGGCGGATCACACTGTCAGCCGAAAAGATCGGCAAAGAACTGGCCATTTCGGTCATGGATACCGGACCGGGAATCTCCCCCGAAGATCAGGGCCGGATTTTCAAACCGTTCGAAAAAACTAATTCGCCGCGGGATAACGGCGAAGGTGACCTGCGTGGCGGCGCCGGACTGGGCCTAACCCTTGTCAAAAACATCATAGACCTCCACCATGGGAAGCTTTTGCTGAAGTCCGCCATCGGCGAAGGATCGGTATTCACCATCCTGATTCCCCTATCCCCTCCAAAAGACAGCTTGTAATAATTCGGCCTCAGGTGTATATACTCCTATATAATTCGATCTTTTCAGGTTAAAACCCGATCCATCATGTCTACAACCGAATCTCTTCTTCTACTCCTCGACCAAGATTTCATGGGGGTCACCATAGGTTTATGGGCGATTTTCTTCGTCGTGATCGCCTCCTTGATGATTCTGGATCTCGGCGTCCTGAACCGTAAGGACACGGTCATCACCACCAAAGCAAGCCTCGGTTATTCAGCCTTCTACATGGTACTGGCCTGTGTTTTCGGGGCGTGGCTATGGTCGCGCATGGGCGATGAAAACGGGATGGATTATTTCACGGCCTACATGATCGAACTATCTTTGTCACTCGACAACCTGTTTGTCATGTCAGTGATTCTGGCTTACTTCCACGTCCCGAGGAAATACCAGCACCGTGTTCTGTTCTGGGGCATCGTGGGCGTTCTGGTGATGCGCGGCGCGATGATCGCGGCAGGCGTCGTGATCGTTCAATCCTTCGCATGGGCCTTGTATCTATTCGCGGCCTTCCTGTTATTCACTGGCGTCAAGATGCTATTGATGAAAGACGGCGAAGACGAGTCCATCGAAGACAGCGCCTTGATCCGGTTCTTCCAGAAACATCTGCGCTACACCAAGGAAATCGAAGGCCATAATTTCTTCACCAAACTGCCCGACCACAAAACCGGCGAAATGGTCACCTTCGTCACACCGCTCTTCATGGCACTGATCTGCATCGAATTTATGGATGTCTTGTTTGCACTCGACAGTGTTCCGGCGGTCTTCGCTATCACCAGCGAACCCTTTGTCATTTACACCAGCAACATCTTCGCCATCCTCGGTTTACGCAGCATGTATTTTGCCGTAGCCGCCATGATCGAACGCTTCAAATACATGAAATATGCACTGGCCATCGTGCTGATTTTTATCGGCGGAAAAGTTTTTTACGCAGGCTTTATCGGCCACATCTCTCCCGCAGTTTCTCTGGGAATTACACTGACTGTACTGCTGGGTGGCATCCTCTTTTCTCTCAATAAAACACGCCACGAAATTGATTGAACTTTTATGCACAATTACTGCGCCGCACATAATTGCGGCGCAGCATAAAATCCTGTCCAAAATTCTTACTTTGTTTATCTTTATGTGGTGGAATAAGAAAATATCCAAACCATAATAAGCGATGAGCCTCTGTTCACAAAGAAAGAGAAATGCGTCGAAAATAAAGGTTTTCGAGAACCGGAACGGAACATACATAGAGGTAATTGAGTACCGGAAGCGAAGAAAACCTTTATTTGCAGACCATTTATCAAACTTTGTAAACAGAGGCAGTAAGGGGCAAACGCATGACATCCGATTCTGCACAACATGTGTCATTAAAACCTGTTCCGTCTGTCGAGATGGTGACCAATGGACTAAGCGTCGGCGACCTCAACGACCTCTGCGACGCAACCGAAGAAGCCATCAATGCAGGCGGAGGATTCGGCTGGATTCACCTTCCCAACCGCAATTTATTGGAACGATTCTGGCAAGGTGTTCTGATCATGCCGGCACGGATGCTGTTTGTAGCGCGTCTGGATGGCGTGATCTGCGGTGCGGCGCAATTGTGCCTTCCCCCGCGCAACAATGAGGCCCAGTCATTCAACATCCAGCTCTCGGGTCTGTTCATTTCACCGTGGGCCAGAGGGCAAGGCCTCTCGCGCCGTCTTCTCGATTACGCGGAAAAAACGGCAATGAAAAAAGGCTTCGCTGTAATGAACCTCGACCTGCGCGAGTCACAAGATGCGGCCATCCAGCTATACGAGAGTGCGGGCTACGAATTAGTGGGGAAGAACCCCCACTACGCCGCAGTCGACGGAAAGTTTGTTGCCGGAAGGTACTACAGCAAACTCCTACAACCGCTGGAGAATATCAAAACAGATAACGCCGACCCCGACGCAGAATAGCTATCCAAAGCAGGTAACGCACCCTAGCAGTTCTGGCAATTCTCGCTGAACTGGACATAGACGGAAATCCATCCCTGCACCGAGCGCAGATTTCTGGGTGGGCGGACCGGATTGTCGCTTTCCGGCAAGTCCCGCCCTTTCATCCGGTAGTATCGTCCCAAAGCTTGCAACTTGTGACGCAACCGATCAATCGCCTGATCGGGGGTCTGTGCGACGACATCAAGATCGGGGATCGAGGAAAATACGGCCCTATACTGTTCAACGTACTGCTCGATCGGTAGATCAGGAACGCTTGGCTTATCACTGAGCGGAACGCACTCAATCCAATATCCATTCCGAGGCATCGGTTTTTCTCCCTAGTTTTTATTTATATATTTAGTTTAATTTTTTCGATGAGATAGCCTAATGTATAGCATGATTTTTGTTGGTTTGCAAAAAAGTGACGACCCGTATCGAAATTTCTTTAAACATAACATTTTCCCTAAAGCAGCTTTTTATTTTCTAAAATTACATAATCATAACCTCCGGGTTAAACAGGTAAATGTGGACAAAAATTTGATTTTATGACGAAAAATATATTTTTTAATGCCGTTTCGCTGAATATTTTGACGGCTCCGAACGCTAAAAAGAGGAAAATGACATGACTTACGACCCTTCAAACATTTTTGCCCGAATTCTGAGAGGCGAAATCCCTTGTAAAAAACACTATGAAGACGAGTATGTACTGGCTTTCCACGACATCTACCCCAAGGCGCCGACCCATATTCTGGTGATTCCGAAAGGGTCCTATACGGATATCGTCGATTTCGGGGCCAATGCCACAGCAGAAGAGATCGAAGCACTCTACCGCGCCGTATCCAAAATCGCGGCAGAAGCGGGCCTGCAAACCGCAGGTTTCCGCACCATTGCCAACACGGGCCTGAACGGTGGACAGGAAGTCCCCCATTTCCACATTCATCTTCTGGGTGGCAAAAAACTCGGTCCGATGCTGGCGGAGTAAATTATTTGCGGAAGCTGCGGGGAAATAAAATGACATTCCCCCCCGCAACCAGTGGCGGCGGCGGAGCATCGTGCCCCGGCTCCAGATCGAGCATATTCTGGTCGTAATCGAACAAATCCTCTTCGAGACCAATGGCCTCGGCATGGGCGGCGGCCTGATCGGACAGGATCAAAGCGATATCACGCAACGACCCGCTTGCGCCGGAAAGATCGGCCACCAATGAGAACAGATCGGCAAAACTCTCCAGATCTTCCTGCATATAGATGGGGTACCCGCTACAGGTCGCTTTCATGCTGTGCTTGAGACCAGCTAGATAACGGGGCGCATAATCATCGAAAGCTGAGTCAGCCTGTAATGACAAGGACACCTTCATCGCTTCGTCGAACGACTTCTCAAGTGCCACATAACGTGCGGTACAGGCAAGGCTCAAAAGACATTTCTCAGGGGTCATTTCGGACAATCCGACTTCGAGCGCGTAATATTCATCGTCCAGCAAAGGAGTTCCGCGATCCATCAACTCGGCAATCGCCTGCGGCAACTCTAGCGAGAGATGCACACGGATAATATCGCGATCTGAAATCATGGCGCTCATAACGCCTCAAGTTAAGCGCGAAAGAGCTAAAAAAGCGTTAAGCAGACTCTAACCTTATTTTTTCTTCCGTCTCCGCAGGACAGACGAAGGGATTCCAAGCGCTTCGCGGTATTTGGCCACCGTCCGGCGCGCGACCGCCATCCCTTCCTTGTTCAGAAGGTCCGCCAAATCGTCATCAGAGAGAATGGCATCGGAAGATTCCTCATCGGTCAGCGCCTTGATCCGTGCCTTGACACTTTCCGAAGAGACAGATGATCCATCCGCCCCCTCGATCGACGAGGTAAAAAAGAATTTCAATTCCAGAAGCCCGCGCGGAGTCCCGATAAATTTGGCCGTGGTCACGCGACTGACCGTACTTTCATGCATATCAATCGCCTCGGCAATCTCGCGCAGGGTCAGGGGTTTCAAAAACTCGATCCCGTACAGGAAAAATCCGTCCTGCCGCTCAACGATCTCGCTGGCCACTTTCAAAATGGTCTGCGCCCTCTGGTCGAGCGCGCGCACCAGCCACGACGCATTGGCCAACTGGGTTGAAAGATATTCTTTCTCACCCTTGTCCTTGGTACGGCCGGCAACTTCGGTGTAATAGCTTTGATTGACAAGCACCCGCGGCAAAGTATCGCTATTCAGCTCGACCCGCCACCCACCGCCAACCGTCTTGGGCAAAGCCTTCATCAACACATCTGGAATGGCGGTTTGTGCCACCACATGTTCGAACGGCGCGGAAGGTTTGGGGTTAAGCGTACGGATCTCTGCCGCCATCTGGCCGATCTCAGCCTCTCCCACTCCGCACAGCTTGGCGAGCTTTTTAAGGTCGTGCTGCGCCAGCAGCGGCAAATGGTCGATCAACGCCTTCATAGTATGGGAGAGCTTTCCCTGCTCCTCAAGCTGCAACGACAAACACTCAGCCAGATCTTTGGCAAACACACCCGTTGGATCAAATGTTTTAAGTTTTTCAAGCACCCGACCCAAAACATCGGCCGAGCACCCGAATTGCTGCGCCAGAGTGGCAAGGTCCTCGCGCAGATATCCGGCCTCATCCAGACGGTCGATCAACAATGTTCCAAGACTACGCTCCAGCGGTGTTTCTGCCTCGATATGCAACTGTCCCAACAAGTGTTCGCGCAGTGTTCTCTCTCTTACCAGCGTATCTTCGAAATCAGGAAGGGAATCGGAAAAATTGCTGCGCCCGCCCGCGCCGATCTCGGCCATTTTCGATCCGGCATCAAAATCCTCAAACCCATCGGATTCCGGATGGTCCTCCTCGATCCGCTCTTCACGTTCGTCTTCCGACGGTTCAGCTTTTTCAAGAAGTGGGTTTTGCACCATCTCGGCTTCTAGATAATCCTGCAATTCGAGATTGGTCATCTGCAGCAATTTGACCGCCTGCTGCATTTGCGGCGTCATCACCAGCGATTGCTGCTGCCGTAGATCGAGGGTCTGAGTTATTTTCTGGCTCACGCAGCAGGCTCCGTTAAAGTGCTGTCAGGTCTTTATTTCAGTCTGTGCTTAACCTGATCTTTATAGCTCATGGTCGAGCGTTTGAGGTCCTGTTTAACAACCTGTTTGCCCATTTTGGCTTTTTTGACCAAAGCCCCAGCCAGACCGGCGGCAAAGGAAAAGGCCAGCAGCCCGCCAAAAAGAAAGACTGCGGGCATGGAAAGGAAAGGGGTCAGGAGAATATTGAAATTCTCAGCGCCCAGCGTATCGACAGTCGTTTTGAACTCCTCGGGCAGGTACCTTTTGAAAATGCCCCCAAGATAGGCAAAAGAGAAATCATTGCCGTCCTTTTGCCAGATATAGAGATCATGCCCCAGCGCGACAGCGGTCAAAAGCGCGAACAGGCTGCAAAAAGTCTTAGATGTGGTGGACAGACCAAACATATATTTCTCCCAAAGTAAGCGGATCAGCAGACCCTTTCAGGATAGCAAAATTCACCCGAGAAGCAAAGCTCATGCGGGATTAAAAGAATTGGCCAATTTTCCGCTTGAATTTTAAGGGCAACGCGGCTAGGTTTCGGGCTTTCCAAGGCGCGAAGAGGTGGCCCCGCTCGCGAAAGCGGGCAAACATAAACCGAGGCCACCTTGAACTGAGGAAAAATAGTATAAATTCAGGTGCGGAGAGGTGGCCGAGCGGTTTAAGGCACTCGCCTGGAAAGCGGGCATAGGGTCAAACCTATCGTGAGTTCGAATCTCATCCTCTCCGCCATTTTATTTAAAATCAATGGGTTGAAACTAGGTTTTTGGTAGTGAGCCACACAAGTGAGCCATTTATCATGTTTAATCCTACTCATCTGACATTATCCAGACACAACGTCTATTACCTGCGCTTTCCGATACCGAAGACACTGCACCCCACAAGGAAAGCCACAGAGATAAAAGTCTCTTTGAAAACCCGATGTACACACGAGGCATGCCTATATGGACAAACCAATCCCAGAACAACTAGTTATAGCCAAAATCCATAGCCCTAAATATATTTATTGACATAATTATATAAATATGTGTATTTTTATGGTAATACATAAATTGACACGCGAAAGCGAAACAGGGGGTATATAATGTTCGGATTTGTCGTAATAACAAGCATAGCAAGAAGGCTGCTTAATCAACCAGCCTCACCAACAACTCCTGTACAGACAAAAACATCACAGCTTGACCAGCTCAACCAGTTGGACTCCCTCTCTCCAACCAAAGCCGTCGCCCATGAGTCCTGCCCTATGGGTGGTGGAGCGGGCGGATGCGCGATGGCGGGCGTCCTGAAGACGGCTTTCCGCAACGGCGTGGCTCCTCCGGCTATTCTTTTGAGTGCCGTCGAAAGCGTTGGCCCCGGTCCTGTAAAAGATATTACCTAAACCGCGCTTAATTATGCTGGAAAATTCATCCCGAGCTTCAAAATTGGGAAAGTAGTCGGAGACGAGATGATCGCCATAGCCGACACCGTTTCGAATTTCGGCGAAAAATTCATGACGGCTTTCAGCCAATTTGGCAGCAACGCCGCCAACGTGACCGCCCCTGTCGTAGCGGCAGCACCAGCTCCGGCCCCCGTCCAGCCTGTCTTTTCGGCGGAACCGAGAATGTATAAGGTTGATAACGGTTACAACCCAAGAAATTTGGGTCCCAATCCCTACTTGCCTTCTCCCGCATAAAGCAAGCGATTTTCAGGTAGAAGTTTAAAGAAAAATACGGCATCCTCGTCAGACACAAAAAACTGACGAGGATTTCTTATGACCGACCAAACTGTGCGGCCCCCGGTTAGACATTTCATCAATTTGGACCAGATTCCAACCGAAACGCTTCAATCCATCCTTACCAATGCCCGCGAATTGAAAGCGCAGAAATTCTCCCCGCCACAACTTTTTGCAGGCCTGTCGCTGGCAATGATTTTCGACAAGAAATCGACCCGCACCCGCCTGTCCTTTGAGATCGCCATGAAACAGCTAGGCGGTCACACCATCGTGATGACCAAGGATGAAATGCAACTGGGCGGAGCTGAAAGCATCGAAGATACGGCCAAAGTCCTTTCGCGTTTTGTCGATGGAGTGATGATCCGCCTGAGCAACCATGAAACGGTTGAGGAGCTGGCATCCTACGCCGATATCCCCGTCATCAACGCCCTGACCGACGCATCCCACCCATGCCAGATTATGGCGGATTTACTGACGATTGAAGAAAAACTGGGCGATATCAAAGGCCGCAAAATCGCATGGTTCGGGGACTATAACAACGTCGCCAAAACCTTTGCACAGGCCGCCCCGAAATTCGGATTCGACCTGACCGTTGCCGTCCCGCCCCCGCTAACGCCGGACAAAAAGAATGTCGCCACCACCATCACCCTGACCGATGACCCGATTGCTGCAGCAAAAGACGCCGATGTGATCGTCACCGATACATGGGTGTCGATGGGTCAGGAAGGCAAACAGATCGACGCCTTTATCCCTTACCGCGTGACACCCGACCTGATGGCAAAAGCCAAGCCGCATGCCATTTTCATGCATTGCATGCCGATCCACCGCGGAGAAGAAGTAACCGACGATGTGTTGGCGTCCCCCGCCTCAGTCATCTATGACGAGGCCGAAAACAGGCTTCATGCACAAAAGGCCATCCTCGCCTGGTGCTTCGAACATTCCGGCGTAAACGTGCAACATAAATAGATCACGGTGTTGGTGTAAGCATTTCTGCTGAAACAACCGTAGTGATGATCGGTACTTGAGCCGCCTCTCTGGACGCCGCAAGATGAGCGTTTGCTGCATTTCTCCAGAAGGCAGGCGATAAATTTATCAGCATATCAACTTCCGCAGCATTCTGGGCATGCATCAGGGCAAATCTTCCTTCATCCGTTTCAATGGCATCCAAAACCATCTGGGGATTCTCGGCATATAGGGCGTCAATACGATCTGTCAACTCGGGGACAAGAAGATCCATCTGTTTCTTTTGAAGAGCGTAAAGAAACGTATATCCCTGATGCTCTCTAACATCGAGAAAACGAACGTAATCATAAAGCATAGACTCCACCAGCGCATTCTTTTCGGCCTCCGTCATCACATTCGGCAAAGGTTCATGAATGACAGTATCTTCGAGACTCCATTCAAGGCCGCTTGATGCAACAAAGTCAGGGACACTGGAAGGCAGAGAGGCTGGCTGAACAACCTCTTTATCAGACGGCTCCGGCTTTTTAGTCAGTTTTTTTGTGAGCTTATCAATTACAGATTTCAGGGATTCATTACCCGCTCTGAAGGATGGAATGTCGGCAGGCTGGCCTTTGAGTTCGGAGAGAACCTGCTTGCCAGAAGTCGCCACCTTGATTGCCGCTCCCGCTACGCTACTCATCGCTGTCAGAGTGATCACACCGACCCCTTTTGCGGCCAAGGTCGTCAAGACACCGACGCCGGGAAGAAACGAAGTAAGCCCGACAACCAATAGGCCGGTCGTCCCCCCGATTTTGGCACCGAACTCCGCCCCCTGAAGAAAATGGATGGCCACATGCGTGCCAGCGCGAACCACTCTGTGGCTATAATCTTTTGAAGTCGCAATCGCGCGATCCTTGAAATCCAGAACACGAGTCCGGAGTTCATCCAGCTTCTTCATGGCCCCGTGCCCCTTTCATCATATTTATATGCGGCACAATTTTCTTATATAATCATATATATCATCTCAGAGACCTCAAAAGCAACAAAATCAGGAATTGCCCATTGCCGCACACCTTTAGTAAACCTATGATCCATTCAGGATTGAATTTCCGCCCCAAATAGAAGGTTTAGAACAGATGAAAAACTTCGGACGTTTACTTATGGTGATGATCATGTGCGCTCTTCCATTCTCTCCAGTCAAAGCTGACCCTGTAGACTTCAAAGTCACAAGCCCCGACTTCAAGGAAGATGAGACGCTTTCGAACAAGCATGTTTATAACGGTTTCGGTTGTACAGGCGAAAATGTCGCCCCGCGCCTGAATTGGGAAAGCGCGCCCGCCGACACGAAATATTTCGCCGTAACGGTTTATGACCCCGATGCCCCGACCGGAAGCGGCTGGTGGCACTGGTTGATTGTGAATCTACCAAAAAGTGCAACCTCGCTTGACCGCACACATTTGCCCACGGGCGCTCTGGAGACACGTACAGACTTCGGAACAACAGGGTACGGCGGCCCTTGCCCGCCCGTTGGCCACGGCCCGCACCGCTATATTTTCACACTGTACGCGTTAAAAGATAAAATCGACGTCGTCACCGACACACCCGCGGCCCAAGTTGGCTACCAAATCAACAGCCTGAAAGTCGGAGAAACGAGCATCATGGGATATTTCGAGCGCAAGTAGCCCTATTTTTGCAAGCCTCCCCAGTTTTGGGCTATAATGAAAGATGAAGGCAGGAAAACCTTCTCAAAAGCACGCAGGAAGAGGGCAAGAGTGGATACGGGGCTTCACATCGGTCCGATCTATGTGCCGGCCCAGTCGGGTCGTGCACAGGCAGAAGCAGGCAACGCGTCCGCGACCTCTTCTTTGGTCTCCACCGCGATTACCGACACCATTGATATCTCCGAATTCTCGGTGACAACGTCGGTTGAAGATTATTTGCCCCAGTCCCGCCCCAAAGTAGACACCAAAAAGAACTTCAAATCCATGAAGGAGTACATCGCCTATATGCTGATGCTCTACGACAAGATTGATAAACTCAAACCGATGGGCGGCAACCAGTACGTCAAACTGGAAGATAAAAACCAGCTTGATAAGCTCGAAAATGAATTCAACGACCTGACGACCGGCTGGACCGTTTAGACTCCCGCCCTGTCTTCCTCCCGAATTAACACTCTGTTAATAATTTACATATATTATGTATATAATTTATTGGGTGTGAAATATGGACTTCTTGAACAATATAAAAGAGTTTTTAAGTGATCTGGTAGATGGCTTTAAAAGCATGTTCTCCGGCGGCGGAAGTACAGCGTCCTTTTCCGCTCCGCAACCGACAGTATCTGCCGAACAACATTACAGCAGTAGCGCGACCCCAATTCAAGGTTTTGACTTTTCGCAGCCGCAAATGCGCCCCTCGATGGATTCTCAGGCTCCGGCCCCGATTGTCGATCACTCGGTTTCTGCCAGCCGACCGACTGCCCAACCAACCGCTCAGCCGCAACACATATATTCGCCTGTTGACGCTGCTGTGCAGAGAGGTCAGACCGAAATAGACCAAAGTGTCAAAGGTCTGGGACATACGGTTGAAAATCTTCCGAATACGATCATGCATTCTATCGAGGACGCCCTGACAAAAAGATCACGCGGTGCCATCGGCCAAACGGAAACTTATGCCAGAGCAAGCATGGAAGCGGCCAAAAACAGGGTCCTCAACGCCATCCGCAGAAATGTGCGCCCACTTTAAACCAGTTTGGCCAAACCATACAAAGCGGCCGTTTCGGCCCGTAAAATCCGCGGCCCCAGTGAAACGGGCCGCGTAAATTTTTGAGCCGTCAGCAACTCAATTTCTTCCCTGTCAAATCCGCCTTCCGGCCCCACCAGAAACGCGAAATCGCCATCCACCGCAAGACTGGATAAAAGCGCAGCATTTTCATCACGCTCAATCGCCGCAAATAGCGGAATAGTCCCGTCATATTGCTGCATAAATTTTTCCAAAGACACAGGAGAATGTAAAACCGGAATATCCATCCGTTCGCACTGTTCCGCGGCCTCGATGATTTGCGCTTCCATGCGCTCAGATTTGATATCCCGCACTACACTCCGCCGCATCAGAACGGGGTGAAAGTCAGTCGCCCCCATCTCCACCGCCTTTTCAATCATCCAGTCCATCCGGTCTTTTTTGATCGGCGAAAACACCAGATGCCGCCGCACAGAAGTCTCCTCTGCTGCACGCAACAATTTACCAATACTGACGCTTGCCGCCTTTTTCGATGGAAACATCAACCCTGCCAACCATTCGCCGCTTTCGGCATTGAAAACGCGAACACCAGCACCATCTTCAAGGCGCATAACGTTTTTAAGATAATGGGCTTGGGCATCGGTCAATATTGCCTCGCTCGATTCAGCCAAAGGCTGGGCGACATATAAACGCGGTAAATGGTGCGGGTAATCACTGGTCATGTCTGCTTATAACACAGAAAACTCTTGTTTCTAAACCCAATTCAGACAAGATGGGGCGCATGACCATCACAACGGAACATACCGATATTAACGCAAAAGGATGGATTGCCCACCTGCCTGAGCACCTTCGCCCCTATGCGTTGCTGATGCGCCTCGACCGCCCCATCGGAACGTGGCTCCTGCTTCTCCCTGCATGGTGGTCGATTTTGGCCGCGACTCACGGCCTGACCGATTTTTCCGCCTCGACTGCCTCAACCCTTATTCTCTTCGGGACCGGCGCGCTGGTGATGCGCGGTGCGGGATGTGTCGTCAACGATCTATGGGACCGTGATTTTGACGCGCGGGTCGAACGCACCAAAAACCGCCCCCTCGCATCAAAGCAAATCTCGATGCGGCAAGCCGTCTTCTTTCTTGGATCGCTGCTGGGCATAGGCCTTGCAATTTTACTGTCCTTCAACACAACAACCATCATTCTGGGATTTGTTTCACTCATTCCGGTTATCATCTATCCGCTGGCCAAACGCGTAACGTGGTATCCGCAAGCCGTTCTGGGCCTGACCTTCAATTTCGGCGCATTGATGGGAGCCGCAGCAATTCTGAACGACATCCCGCCATTTGCATGGGCGCTTTATGCTGCCGGATTCTTCTGGACACTGGGGTATGATACGATTTACGCGAGGCAAGACATCGCGGATGACGCGCTGATAGGCGTCAAATCCACCGCCCGCAAGTTCGGCAACAAAGTGAAAACCTATGTTGCGGTTTTTTACAGCCTGACAATTGCTCTGATTTTTGTGGCTGGAATTCTGGCCAACGTCACGGCCGTCTTTTACGGTGTCATGTCGCTTGGCCTATTGCACCTTCTCTGGCAAGTCCGCACTTGGGATAAAGACGACCCACAATCATCCCTCCAGAAATTCCGCAGCAACCGCGATTTTGCCCTCGTCGTCACCACAGCCTTCTTGTTCGGCTTTATGTAGCAAACTTATTCGCAGGCCATTTATCGAACTTCGTTAAAGCGCGCGCCAAGCGATATCGCGACGGCAGAACCCTTCTGGCCAATCAATCAGACCGAGAGCTTTATAGGCCGCTTCCCGTGCCGCCGCCACAGTCTCGCCTGTGGCCGAAACACCCAGAACGCGCCCGCCGACGGCGACAATCTCGCCGTTTTTGAGCGCCGTTCCGGCATGAAAAATTTGCGCATTCGAAACTTTGCCCGCCGCGTCAAGATTGCGGATCGACGTATTTTTCTGATACGACCCCGGATACCCTTTAGCCGCCATCACGACGCACAAGGACGGGTTGGTGGACCATTCAGGCTTCACCGTATCGAGCTTGCCCGTCGCCGCAGCAAAAAGCATCTCCACCAAATCGGATTTGAGCCGCAGCATTAACGTCTGACATTCAGGGTCCCCGAACCGCACGTTATACTCCAAGAGTTTTGGAACCCCGTTCACCACCATCAACCCCGCGAAAAAAACCCCCGTAAATGGGCATCCTTCGGATTTCATGGCGGAAACCGTGGGTTTTAAAATCTTTTCCAAAACCTCCGCTTCCATCGCAGGCGTCATCAACCGAGCAGGAGAATAAGCCCCCATGCCACCGGTATTAGGACCTTTGTCCCCATCGAACGCACGCTTGTGATCTTGAGCGGAAGAAAGTGTTAGTAAATTCTCGCCATCGCAAATCGCGAAATAACTGATCTCCTCCCCATCAAGGAATTCTTCAATCACAATCGACGCGCCGGCATCCCCGAACGCGTTGCCCGATAACATATCGGAAACAGCATCTTTCGCCTGCTCGACCGTTTCAGCCACCACAACGCCCTTGCCCGCCGCCAGACCATCGGCCTTGACCACAATCGGCGCACCGAGCTTGTCAATAAACGTATGGGCGGGCGCAATCTCGCTAAAACGTTCATAAGCTGCCGTGGGGATATTATATTTGCGGCAGATATCCTTCATAAAACCTTTGGAGCCTTCAAGCTGCGCAGCTTTCGCGGAAGGCCCGAAAACGGGAATATTCTGTTCACGTAAACGGTCGGCCAATCCAGCCACCAGCGGGGCTTCCGGTCCCACCACCACAAACTCGATCTTCTCGGAAACGGCAAATTGGGCGAGCCTGTCAATCTCCTCCACACCAATCGCCACGCACTCGGCAACCTGCGCAATGCCTGGATTTCCAGGCGCGACATAGAGTTTGCTGCACAAGGGAGATTGGGCCATTTTCCAGGCCAGGGCGTGTTCGCGGCCGCCCGATCCGACCAATAAAATCTTCATGCCCTTGTTATACAGCCCCAAAAACAATTTTTAAAGGCTCTTCCGGACAACCGGATCAAAAGCGCCTAGACCCTTTTAACGCACTCACTGATTTCCGTGACCGCGCTCGAAGCCTTCTGGGAATTGTTTGAAATGTCGGCAGTAACAGCGCTTTGTTCCTCGATGGCGCTAGCCACAGAGCTGACATAGTGATTGACCGAACTTGCAGCATCAATGATGGATTGGACACTTCCCGCAACATCAGCTGAAATACTTTGAATACCGGAAATTTCCGACGCAATCTGTTGGGTAGAAACCGCAGTCTGGTTGGCAAGGTTCTTGACCTCCGCCGCAACAACAGCAAACCCCTTACCGAACTCTCCGGCGCGGGCGGCTTCAATTGTGGCGTTGAGCGAAAGAAGGTTCACCTGATTGGCAATATTGCTAATAAGCGTAACAATATTCTCCATGGCCTTTGCCTTCTCGGTCAGCAACTCACTGGCTTGTCCGGATTGGGCCGTAATCTCCATGATATTATCCATTGCCGCCTTGGATAGGGCCATATTTTTACTGATCTCGGCAATAGATACGGACATTTCCTCCGTAGCGGCCGCCACGCTTTGAACGTTGGCGTTGGTTGTCTCACTCAAAGTAATAATCTCTGTAATGTCGGTGGCAAATTTGACAACCTTGAAAGGCTTTCCGGCCAAATCCATGATCGGGTTGTAGGACGCCCTGATCCAGACCTGTTTCCCCCCCTTGCCAAGACGCTTATAAACATGGGATTCATACTGCCCCTTGCGAAGTTTCGCCCAGAAAGCGGCATATTCATCACTGTTCGCGTAAGCGGGATCGACAAACATACTGTGATGCTTACCTTAAACCTCACCGAGAGAATACCCCATAGCGCCCAAAAACGCATCATTGGCCGTAATGATGGTTCCATCAAGGTTGAAATGGATGACGGCCTGAACCTTGTTAATAGCCTCAATCTGGCCTTTATAATCTGCAAAAACCCTGTTTTGCTCTGTGATATCGGTTGCAAATTTAACAACTTTATATGGACGACCGAATATATCGAAAACAGGATTATACGATGCCTGAATCCAGACTTCCTTCCCGCCCTTACCGTACCTTTTAAAGGTACTTGACTGAAACTCGCCACGTCTCAGTTTCTGCCAAAATTCAATATATTCAGGGCTCTTGGCATATTCAGGATCGACAAACATACTATGATGTTTGCCTTTGATTTCTCCGAGATCATATCCCATCACGCTCAAAAAATTCTTGTTGGCTTTTAAAATCGTACCATCAAGTTTGAATTCGATAATGGCTTGAGACCTGTCGACGGCCTTCATTTTGGCTGCCGTCTCTTGCCCGAGTAAACGATTAAGCAATTTGAAACTCCCAAAGAAACAGTGGAAAGTGTGAGATAAATAGGAGCTAAGAATTATTCCTAAATAATATTGATTATCATTCTAACCTAAACAGGAAAAAAAGATATGCTTTTTTAGCATATCTTGGTCGCAGAATTTCAGCAGCAAATGAACGCAAGGATATGGCAATAAGCCTAATCCAGATTGAGCGAAATCAATTCGATATTCCCGCCGCTGGCCATGACATTATCGGAAACAGTTTGCTCGGTCGCAAACCGGTGAAGATAATGCGGGCCTCCCGCCTTTGGGCCGGAACCCGAAAGCCCCATGCCCCCAAAAGGTTGAACACCGACCACAGCCCCGATCATCGAGCGGTTGATATAAATATTTCCCGCACGCATCGCGCAGGAGATTTCGTCAAAACGACCCGATAGGCGCGAATGGAGACCGAACGTCAGCCCATAGCCCGTCCCATTCACATCCTTGATTACAGAAGAAAGGTTTTTGGCTTTATAGCGGATAATGTGCAAAATCGGGCCGAAAACCTCACCCTTGAGCTGGGATAGAGAATCAATTTCCCACACCTGCGGCGAAACGAACGTGTCATTTGATCCCTGCGGGGATGGAGCTTCTGCAATTTTACGGGCGAATCCCTCTAGATACCCGACATGGGCTAAAAGATTTTGCTGAGCCTCTTCATCAATCACCGGCCCGACATCGGTTGAAATATCTGCCGGATTCCCGACCTGCAATTTGGCCATCGCTCCTTGCAGTAAATGAATGACACGGTCCGCAATATCATCCTGAACATATAAAACCCGCAGCGCCGAACAGCGCTGCCCCGCCGACCCGAAAGCCGAGAGGATTACATCATCGACAACCTGTTCGGGCAAAGCGGTGCTATCGACAACCATGGCGTTCTGTCCGCCCGTTTCGGCGATGAGCGGTACAATCGGCCCGTCTTTGGCCGCAAGCGTGCGGTTGATAATTTGTGCAACCTCGGTCGATCCTGTAAACGCCACACCCGCAATACCGGAATGCCCCACCAATTCTGCACCGACTTTACCATCCCCGACAGCCAACTGCAAAACATCCTTCGGCACACCGGCCTTGTGCAGCAAAGAAACGGCAAAAGCTGCAATCTGCGGTGTTTGTTCGGCAGGCTTGGCAATCACGCTGTTTCCGGCCATCAATGCGGCAACAACCTGCCCCGTAAAAATAGCCAGCGGGAAATTCCACGGACTGATGCACACAAACACTCCGCGCCCACCCAACCGTAGCCTGTTCACTTCACCGGTGACTGACTTCAAAACAACACCGTCTTCAACGAATTCTTCCCGCCCGAGCGCCGCATAATAGCGGCAAAAATCGGCAGCTTCGCGGATCTCGCCAACCCCGTCGGAGAATGTTTTTTTAGCTTCATCCCTAAGCAGCGCCATAAAACGCGGAGTTTCCTCCTCAATCAAATCCGCTGCCTTTTCAAGAATAATCGCCCGCCTCAAAGCAGGGAACATCCGCCAAGTGGCAAAAGATTTTTGTGCAGCCTGAACCATCTCGGACTCAAGCCGCAATACAGGAAATTCAAACGAACCTTTGGCGGGAATACCCGCAAAAAACTGATCCCGCGTTTGTTTGCGCGATAAATCCGGCCCGAAAGAATTTTTCCGGTCCGCATAGATAGAGACCGGCAAAGGCAATGGCTCGGGATCTTTTTCATCCCTTACGCGCGCAATCGGGTCTTTCAGGATGTCGCGTGCGGGGACCTTGTCATTACGCACATTGGCAACAAACGAGACATTGGCTCCGTTTTCAAGCATCCGCCGCACCAGATATGGCAACAAATCTTCATACGGTCCGACAGGCGCGTAAATCGTCACAGGCATTTGCTCGTCTTCGCGCAAAATTCCGCCCAACGCCGCACCCATCCCGTGCAGCCTTTGAAATTCAAACCCTGTTAGATCATCCGCAGCAAAATCAAGAATGGCGGCGGCAGTATGCGCATTATGCGTGGCAAACATAGGATAAATCGTCCCGCGCAATTTCAAAAGCTTTTGGGCGGCAGTCAAATAGGAAAGATCAGTCTGGCTCTTGCGCTGAAAGACCGGATAATCGGCCCAGCCCGCCACTTGAGCGCGTTTGATTTCACCGTCCCAATACGCGCCTTTCACCAGACGAATTTGCAATTTCTGCCCAGTCGCGCGTGAAAGACCCGCCACATAATCAATAACGTTAAGACAGCGGCGGTCATAGGCCTGAACCGCAATCCCCAGCCCGCCCCAGTTTTTATTTTGCTGCGCTTCCACGACCTGACGGATAATATCGAGAGAAATTTCAAGACGATCAGATTCCTCAGCATCAACGGTGAGGGGGATACCTTGCTCCGCTGCCATTTTGGAAAGTTCTAGCAACCGTAAAACCAATACTGGCACGCAATGCTCGGCATGTGTCCAGTGATAGCGCGGATGAAGGGCCGAGAGCTTCACCGACATACCGTGCCGTTTTTCAAGCGGCATAGTCAGGTCGACATGTCGCCCGATTTCCAGCAATGCCCCTTTGTAACTTTCAAAATAGCGCTCGGCATCCTCGTCAGTGCGTGCGCCTTCACCCAGAATATCGAAGGAACAGCGATACCCATGCGAGGCCGCCAATTCTTTACCTGTATTCAAGGCCTCAAGAATGGTTTGCCCCATCACAAATTGCCCCCCCAAATGACGCACAGCTTCTTTCATGGCCCGACGCACTACCGGACGGGCAAAATTTCGTACCACCGGCAAATCGAGCGTTGTCTTGGCACTTTTGAGCGCGATACCGGCTAGTCGCATAAACAAATTCTTCTCACCCAGCCCTGTCCAATCCGAAGCCGCCAGCTTTTCGGCGATCAGACGATCTGCGGTTTCGGAATCGCGAATCCGCAGCAAAGATTCGGCCAAAGTCATCAAGGCTCGCCCTTCGGGCGACGCCAGCGAATAATGCTGCAGGAATGTCTCTATCTCTGAGTTTCCACTTCTTTCCATCCGGATTTTATCAACAAAACAGATGGATTTTTCCTCGATCCTTTTGGAACGCGCCTCGTTCCACTCGATTTGCTGCAGCAAATCAGCAAGAGTGTCAGACAAAGAACGGGAACCGCAAACGAAAAAAGGGGGAGTGTCGACCATAGGAGAAATTATAGCATTTTTTGGTGAAACGGTGCAGAGTGTTTTCCATGGATGATTTTGACGCCTCCCTTAGCCCGCAACCACGCGGAAATGTGCCGGAATTGACTGTTTCCGAATTGGCTTATTCGCTGAAACGCACGCTCGAAGACACTTACGGGCGGGTCAGGGTGCGCGGCGAACTCTCAAAGGTCAAAATCCACACCTCCGGCCACCTCTATTCCGATTTAAAGGATGCTGACGCCGTTTTGAACATCGTCTGCTGGCGCACAACCCTCGCAAAGCTTGGGCTGAAGCCCGAAGAAGGTCTGGACGTCATCTGTACGGGGAAAATCACGTCCTACCCCGCCCGTTCGAACTACCAGATGGTCATTGAACAAATGGAACTGGCGGGCGAAGGCGCGCTTCTCAAAATGCTCGAAGACCGGAAAAAGCGCCTTGCCGCCGAAGGGTTGTTTGACGAAGCCCGAAAACAACCGATCCCGGCCCTTCCGACAATCGTCGGCGTAGTGACATCCCCGACAGGAGCTGTGATCCGCGATATCCTCCACAGAATTGGCGACCGATTCCCCCGCCCGGTTCTGGTCTGGCCCGTACGTGTTCAGGGAGCGGGCGCAGCCGAGGAAATCGCCGCAGCCATCAATGGCTTTAACACCATTCCTGAAAACGGCCCGATTCCGAAGCCGGACTTGTTGATCGTCGCCCGTGGCGGCGGATCTTTGGAAGACCTGATGCCCTTTAATGAGGAAATTGTTGTACGCGCCGCAGCCAATAGCAAAATACCCCTGATTTCAGCTGTAGGCCATGAAACAGACACTACTTTGATTGATTTCGCAGCCGATTTGCGCGCCCCGACCCCGACTGCCGCAGCGGAACTGGCCGTTCCCGAACGCGCAGTCCTTATTTCAACAATAAATGACCTGAAAGGCAGGCTCCTGAACACCCTCGCCAGAAAAATCTCTCAGGACACGGAGAGGCTCGGTCATTTTTCAGCGCGTCTGGGCGACCCGGCCCGTTTGCTCGACATTAAAACCCAGACCCTCGACCATATCAGCGACCGCCTCTCACATAGCCTCGAACGCCGCCTGAACGAGGCCGGACAAAAGCTTCTGACCCTCGCGCCGCGTCTGGTCCACCCCGGCCAGATGATTGCCTTAGCGGAGAAATCCCTGAATCACAGCATTGAAAAGCTTCACCGTGCCGAAAAACACGCTTTGGACCACGCGGATCAAAGACTGGAGAGGGCTACACAGCTTCTGGAACTTTTATCCTTCAAATCAACACTAAAACGGGGGTTTGCAGTTCTCCGTGACAAAAACCTGAAACCAGTGACCAGTGTAACGCAAACAACGGTTGGGGAACGGCTGGTAGTTGAAATGAGTGACGGTCGCCTCAAAACAAACATTGAAGAGAAAATCTAAATAGCTTAAACACATTCCATGCGCGTGACTTTATCAGAACTGTTGGAAAAACTGGGTGTCAGCTATACGCTTTCGGCCTATGAAACCTGCCCATGGTCCGCCAGTGACGCAGAAACCGGAAAAACGTGCAGCGCCGAAGTCCGTATGAATCCAGACGGAAATGAAATCGAAGCCGAAATCCAAATTTTCTATGATTCTCCACCTCCTGGAAAAACCAGCATTGAACAAATTTTATGGTTCAAAGCAGCCCCCCACGTTCAGGACAAATGGGATACATCCGATCTCCGCATCAAGCGCGAAAGCTGGGTTGGAAAAATTTATAATTGGGAAGAAAAATGCTGTAACCTGTTCCGCGCCATCGTTACGGAACTTGAGCTTGGTCGCATTCCCGATATCGACGCCATCATCGAACGTGAAATGAACGAGAAAGAACGCTTCTCGGGTTCCCGCGGCGGCGGTGGCGGCAAAGCACCGAAAATTCGTCCTGAACAAATCCTCAATATGAAGGGCCAAGGGTTCTAATATATTTACTTATAAATCAAAGAGTTAGTAAGCGACAACAATTCCGTATCCGGTGGCGATTTCCTTGAGACCGCCAACGCTCATCGCTCCGGTTCCTTCAAAAAACCAGTTCGGCCCATTACGCTCCAGAAAACCAACAATGACGGCAGTAGCGTTGGGGCTTTCCGTGAACTCCTGATCGAGGTTAAAGCGCATCAATTCAATCCCATTCTCGTCATTGACGACGCGCAGGAAAATGTTGCGCACACTCTGGAAATTGTGATTGCGAGTATCGGCTTCATAGATGGAAATAACGAAAGCCACACGGTTGACTTCAAAAGGGAGCGACATCAGATCAACCAGAGCGTTTTCATCATCTCCGTCACCCGCACCGGTGCGATTGTCGCCCATATGCTCGACCGCACCTTCTAAACTCTTGAGGTTATTGTAAAAAATGAAATCCTCATCCATACGGGTCTGCTCATGCCTATCCAACAGGAAAATGCTCAGATCAAGGTCCGGTGCCTCGCTCTCGAAGCCGACAACATCCCAGCCCACCCCCACCATAATACGGCGCAAAGTCGGATCAAGACGAGTCAGGTTAACCTGCTCTCCGCGCTTGAGTTTAAAGCTCTCATTCTCGTCGCCCATAATATCGACAACCGAGCTTCTGGTAATTTCTACATCACTCATACTAAAAACCTTTCAAGGTGAACTGGCTGTTCACAGCCTATTTTGCCACGGAACAGCTTGCCACAAAAGTCCTTAATAACGGGTTATGAAAGGAAGTAAAATAAATTGCAAATTATCCACAGAATCTTGTAAAACACCCCCTATGAGCGACTTGAATTTCAATGTCATTGTAATTGGTGGAGGCCATGCCGGATGTGAAGCGGCAGCAGCTGCCGCACGTATGGGCGCAAAAACGGCCCTCGTGACCCACAAATTCGAGACAATCGGCGTCATGTCCTGTAATCCTGCCATCGGCGGACTGGGAAAAGGTCATTTGGTCCGTGAAATTGACGCACTGGACGGCGTCATGGGCCGCGCCATTGACCAATCAGGTATACAGTTCCGTATGCTCAATGCCTCGAAAGGTCCAGCTGTCAGGGGGCCGCGCGCGCAAGCCGACCGCAAATTGTACCGCCTTTCTATGCAGGATATACTTTTAAATTATGAAAATCTGGAAATTATTTCCTGCCCTGCCGAAGGCCTTATTACAGAAGAAAATCAAAGAGTTACAGGCGTAATTCTGGCCGATGGCCGCACCTTGAAAGCCGGGGCTGTCGTCATCACCACCGGAACATTCCTGCGCGGAATCATCCACCAAGGGGAAACCCAGACGCCCGCAGGACGCATGGGCGACCCTCCATCGGTTGGGCTAGCTTTGGCCCTTGAAAAGCTGAATCTGCCGCTAGGACGCCTAAAAACCGGAACGCCAGCACGTCTGGACGGCCGGACGATCAACTGGGGCATTCTGGAAGAGCAAAAGGGTGACGATCCTCCCCAACCCTTCTCGTTCCTGACCGACAAAGTCACCGTGCCACAAATCTCATGCTTTGTGACCCACACGACGGCAGAAACACACGAAGTCATCCGCGAGAATATCAGCCGCGCCCCGATGTATTCCGGCCAGATCAAAAGCCGCGGCCCGCGCTACTGCCCGTCCATCGAAGACAAAATCATGCGTTTTGCTGATAAGGAACGGCACCAGATTTTTCTCGAACCTGAGGGGCTTGACGACCCCACCGTTTACCCCAACGGGATATCGACCTCCCTGCCAATTGACGTGCAGGACAAGATCATCCATTCGATCCCCGGACTCGAAAATGTCCATGTTTTTCAATATGGTTACGCCATAGAGTATGATTTCTGCGACCCGCGCCACCTGACCTCGGCTCTTCAGAGCAAAACGATCAAGGGGCTGTTTCTAGCTGGTCAAATCAACGGCACCACCGGCTATGAAGAGGCCGCTGCACAAGGCCTCATGGCGGGAATTAACGCCGCACTCTATGCGGGTTGCGCAAATGATGTTTCACGTGAAACTTTCGAATCATTTTCCTTGGACCGCAGCGAGGCCTATATCGGCGTCATGATCGACGATCTGATCACACGTGGCGCCCCCGAACCCTACCGTATGTTTACCAGCCGCGCCGAATACCGCCTCAAAATGCGTGCTGATAACGCCGACCAGCGCCTGACCCCAAAAGGACTTGAAATCGGATGTATCCGCAACGAGCGCACCCGGCGCTGGGGCGAAAAATCCGAAAATCTCGAAAAGGCTCGTGATCTAGCGGACTCCCTTAAAATGAGTCCGAATGAATTGGAGACCAACAGCATCACCGTCAATCGCGACGGCATCCGCCGCTCGGTCTTTGATCTGCTCCGTATGCCAGATATTAATTGGGCCGAAATGACCCGAATCTGGCCGGAACTGGGGGAATTTGGGCCGGATATCGCCGAACAAATCGAAATTGACGCTGCCTATTCCGGATATCTGGACCGGCAGGAAGCGGATATTCTGGCTTTCAAAAAGGATGAGTCTCTGATCATCCCCGAAAGCCTTAACTACAAAGAGGTCGGAAGCCTTTCAATCGAGATACGGACAAAACTTGAGGATATTCGTCCCGCGACGCTCGGCGCCGCCTCGCGTATCCCTGGTGTAACGCCGGCAGCCATTATGGCCCTTCTCCGTCATGTCAAGAGAAAAGACACCCCTTCAGATGCCGCCTAACTTGAATCAAAAACTCTATATATATAAGTCGCTTCTCCTGAAATGGTCCAAGGCCATAAATTTGGTCGCCCCATCCACCCTGACGGAAATCGAAACCCGCCACTTCGAAGATTCCCTCCAACTCCTCCCCCATATTCCTGAAGAAACCAAAACACTGATAGATATCGGATCAGGAGCCGGATTTCCCGGCTTGGCGCTCGCTCTCGCTCGCGCCAGTTTTACGGTTCACCTCGTAGAAAGCGACCAAAAAAAATGCGCCTTCCTTTCTACTGTTTCACGTGAAACTTTTACCCCCATCATTATCCACAACAATCGTGTAGAAAATGTGGATATTAAAGAAATTGGGCCAGAAATCGTCACCGCCCGTGCTCTGGCTTCCCTAACCGACCTTCTAACAATGACCCAAAACTGGTGGCAAATCATCCCATCCCTGACCCTGATTTTCCTCAAAGGAGAGAAAGCAGATGATGAAATAGCCGATGCTCTCCGGAAGTTTAAATTCTCTTTTGAGACAATTCAGAGTAAAACTGACCCTAAAGGATGTGTTCTCATCCTCAAAAATGTCAGCGCTAAGGAATAACTTTTATTGACGACTCGGATCGAAACTGTATAGTCTTGCCTATCCAGACAGTTACCGCAGATTTTAAAAGCAGAAAAACGAGGCATTTTAATGATCCCGGCCATTCACGCGTCCCCGACCGCCCTCAAACCTTTAGACCAGAATAACCAAGGCACAGCAGGTAAAATGCCCCGCCTTCTAGCTGTTGCCAACCAGAAAGGCGGCGTTGGCAAAACCACAACCGCCGTGAATCTCGCCACCGCGTTGGCCGCCGTCGGCAAACGCGTCCTTTTGATTGATTTGGACCCGCAGGGCAACGCCTCCACCGGATTGGGCGTTAAACGCTCCGATATCCGCAAAAGCGCTTATGATTTGATTTTCGAAGAGGGCTTGAATGCTGCCGAACTGGCCGTCCCGACAAAAGTCCCAGGCCTTTACGTCGTTCCGTCTTCCATGCACTTGGCTGGCGCCGAAATCGAACTCGTCACCGCCAAACGCCGCGAATACCGCCTACGCGAAGCCCTGCGCCGCCCGCTGCCTTTCGACTACGTCATTACCGACTGCCCACCATCCTTGTCGCTCGTAACTCTGAATGCTCTGGTGGCTGTGGACGCCATCGTTGTCCCGCTTCAATGCGAATTCTATGCGCTCGAAGGTCTCTCGCACCTCGTCAAAACCATCGACCGAGTACGCCAGCATTTCAATCCGAAACTCGATATTCACGGGGTGTTGCTGACCATGTACGATCCACGCAACCGCCTCTCCGGCGCGGTCGCCGACGACGTGCGCGAATTCTTCGGCGAAAAAGTCTACCAGACCGTAATTCCGCGTAACGTCCGCCTGTCTGAAGCACCATCATATGGATTGCCTGCAATTGTTTACGACATGAAATGCCCTGGGGCGCGGGCCTATATCCATCTGGCCAGCGAAATCATCCGCCGCGAGAAAAAACTCCTGACCGAACAGGAAATTCAGAACCAGAATAACGAACATTACACCAAGGAAGAAGCCGTATGAACGCCGAAGAAACTAACATCAAACGCCGCGGCTTGGGCCGTGGACTGAACGCACTGTTCGGCGATGATGAAATCGACATGGACACTCCGATTTCCATAAATGATGGGGCTGAAAAAGGCGAAACATCCACGAACGAACAAGGCTCTGGACCAAACCGCCGCCTGATTTCAATCGGCCAGATCATCCCCGGCATCTACCAGCCGCGCCATATTTTCAAGGATGAATCGCTTGCGGAACTCGCCGGATCTATTCGTCAACACGGCTTGATCCAGCCCATTCTGGTACGTCCGCACCCGCAGCAAAGCGGCGCATTCGAGATCGTCGCCGGTGAACGCAGATGGCGCGCCGCCCAGTTGGCGCAGCTCCACGAAGTTCCGGTGATCATCCGCGAACTTGATGATACGACAACACTTGAAATCGCGCTGATTGAAAACCTTCAACGTGAGGATTTGAACGCACTCGACGAAGCACGCGCCCTCCGTCAATTGGCTGACCAGTTCGAATACACCCACGAACAAGTGGCGGAAAAAGTCGGGAAAAGCCGCTCCTACGTCGCCAATATGCTGCGCCTCAACGATCTGGCCCCCGCCGTGCAATCCATGGTCTCAGACGGCAAATTGTCCGCCGGTCATGCCCGCACCTTGTTGATCCTTGACCACGATCAACAGGAAGAACAGGCCAAAAAAATTGTTGCACTGGGCCTGAGCGTTCGCCAAACCGAAAAGATGATTGCCGACCTTTCTGGCCGAGACATCAAGAAACGCACAACCAAACTAGGTAAAAAAATTGCTGCACAAAATGACGACAAAGACCTCAATACCATCGCGCTCGAGAAAGAGGTCTCGAACGTGCTGGGCATGACAGTGAGCATCGACATGACTTCAGCTCAGGAGGGCGTTATGAGCATCCAGTTCAAATCGCTTGACCAGCTTGATGAAGTGCTGCATCGTCTCTCCCATAACCCCGGCCGTCTGGCCATCAGGGGTTAATCGAGGGTTAGGAGAACTTATATCATGGCGCAAGACGATAACACCGGCGGATCACTCAATTCCCTGATGGAAGCTACCCGCGTTCGTTCGCAATTTTCCGGCCACCGCGGATCTCTGGGCGCAGCCGGATATATTGATCCGAACGATCAGGATATCAACGCAGACTTTTTGGGCCGCCGCAACGACACGCTCTCGATCTCTCCACCACCTGAGGGATTTGGTGATGTGCGTATTGGCGCCGCATGGGACAACCAGACACAGCCCGACACATCTTTCCTCGGAAAACTATTTAAAAAATCAAAACCCGTCGACATCGACCTCGATCTGGGCATTCTTTATGAGTTGAAAGACGGCAGTCGCGGAGCAGTCCAAGCCTTCGGCGACCTGATGGGTCATTATAACGAACCGCCCTATCTCTCCCTGTCGGGCGATGAGCGCACCGGAGATGCCGAAGGCGACGATGAATACGCTCACCTCAATGGCAAACACTGGCCCGATTTCAAACGCATTCTGGTCTATGTCTATATCTATCAGGGTGCCCTCGATTGGGCGATGGTCCGTCCGCAAATTCACATCCGCGTTCCCGGCCAGAAACCGATGATTGTCACCTTATCGAGCCACCATAAAGGTCTGGGCCTTTGCGCTATTGCGGGGATTGAAAATATTCGCGACGGCATGGTGGTGACGAACTACACCGAATACTTCCCCGGCCACGCTGAAATGGATCGCGCCTTCGGCTTCGGCATCGAATGGGAAGAAGGCTTTAAATCAGCCTAAAACCAGCTTTTGCAGCTCGGCATCAACATCGGGCATCACCCCGAACCATTTGGCAAAGGCAGGTCGTGCCTGATGCAACAGCATGCCAATTCCCGTGATGGTCTGAAGGCCTCTACCGGAAGCCTGCCGCAACAATTCCGTCTCCAACGGCGCATAAACGATATCTGCTACGGCAACATTCTCATGCGCTGCAGATAAATCAATCTCCAGCGGAGCCTGTCCCTTCATTCCCAAAGAAGTCGTATTAACGATGAAATCAACCCGTCCGACCAGATCATTGCGCAAATCCCACTCTCCGGCTTCGCAGGAAAAGCTGCGCGCCAATTCCTGTGCTTTCTCGGCTGTTCTGTTAACAACCGCAATTCGTGAAGCCCCAAGCGTATAAAGAGCATCAATCACCGCACGAGCAGCCCCACCAGCCCCCAGAACCAGGGCCGTTTTCCCTATCAAATCAAAATCCGGCAAAGTTTCACGCACATTCTGGGCAAATCCGAAAGAATCGGTATTGTCCCCTTCCAGTGTCCTGTCTTCACGAACGCTCACCATATTCACCGCACCGATTTTTTGTGCGCTTTCCGTCAAACTGCAGCATAAATCCATGATCGTTTGCTTATGCGGAATCGTGACATTGAACCCCGAAAGCCCCGCATCCACCAGCCTCTGAACGCCCTCTTTCAGGTGACTAGGCTCAATCGCAAATTTATCGTAACTTCCTGAAATTGAATATTTTTTTAGCCAATACCCATGAATGAGTGGCGACTTGCTATGTTCAATCGGAAACCCGATGACTCCGGTCTTGATCATTTTGCCAAATCTTCCTCTTCTCGTCTTTGCTGCAGCAAAACCATAACCGCCGCCGCCGTCTCCTCGACCGACCGTTTTGTCACATCAATAACTGGCCATTCATGACTGCGGAAAAATTTGCGCGCCCATTGGACCTCCTCCTCAACCTTTTCGGGATCGACATAGGAATTGCCCGACAATCCGTACTTCTGATCGACTTTGAGCCGTGAAGACCGCAACTCGATCAACCGGTCAACCGACTCGGTCAGCCCCACAAATAAAGGTTTTTTAAGGTGAAGAACATCCTCCGGAAAGCCGACCTCACGCACCAGCGGTATATTGGCCGCCCGAATGCCCTGACGGGCTAGATAAACGCAGGTCGGAGTTTTGGAGGTCCGCGAAACCCCAACCAGAATGACATCTGCCGTCTCAATCCCCTCCAGATTTTGCCCGTCATCAAAACCCATCGCAAAATCAATGGCCTCCATGCGCGCAAAATAGAATTCGTCGAGTTTATGCTGCAATCCGGGCTGCCCCACCGGCTCGCTCCCCAAAAAACCAGTCAGGCCTTCAAGAATGGGACGCATGACCGCAACACAGGGCAAATGCAAAGCAAGACAAGCTTCTTCCAAACGCATAATCAGACTTTGGTCCACCAGCGTATAAAGAACCATCCCGCCGTGAAGCTCGAGATCTTCGATCACGCGCTCCATCTGTCGCAATGTTCGCACCTGCGGCCAAAGCTTTTTGCGCACTTCAACATGCTCAAACTGGGATAATCCTGCCTCGGTCAGCCCTTGAAGGGTCGCCCCCGTTGCATCGGATACCAGATGAACATAGCGAACATGTCCTGCCAACAGCTATTCCCCCGGAGCCCATAACCAAGCCGCCCCGCGCACGCCGGATGAGTCTCCGTGCTTGGCGGGAACCAGTTTCGTGGTAACAGGGGCGTTTGAGAAGATATATTGGTTCCAGATTTTCGGAACCTCTTCATAAATCCCTTTATTATTGCTCATGCCACCACCCACAACAATAATGTCGGGATCAAGAATATCTATGATGCCGGCCACAGAACGGGCAAACCTGTTAAAATAACGGCTGAGAGCAGCCTTAGCGTCTGAATTTCCATCCTTGGCCAAATCAGAAATTTCAACTCCCGTTTTTTGGAGCCCTGTCGCCCTCCTGAAATCATCCTCGAAACCTGTACCTGAAATCCATCGTTCGATACACCCGCGCTTTCCACAGTAACATTGCGGCCCTGGATATTCTGCCTCTGCAGGGTTATCAGTGAAATATTGCGGCCGACCTTTTGCGGCATATGTCGAATTAATCAACTTCTCAGGGTCGGTTCCGGCATCAAAAATT
>Ga0116142_10001207_pt1 | contig 31701 bp, 27 predicted proteins | sample AD_UKC033_MetaG_FD_89785 | JGI IMG/M metagenome (GOLD analysis project Ga0116142, IMG submission 89785) | Active sludge microbial communities of municipal wastewater-treating anaerobic digesters from USA - AD_UKC033_MetaG | ecosystem: Engineered > Bioreactor > Anaerobic > Digestate | place: USA... | reverse complement strand
GTCGCCGGGCTTGAGCAGGCCCGCCTTCTCGGCGCGCTCGACGATGTAGTGCGCGATGCGCGCCTTGATCGATCCGGACGGGTTCACGAACTCGCACTTGGCGAACACGCCGTCGATATCGAGCAGCGGGGTATCGCCGATGGCATCGAGGATGCTGGCGGAGACGGTGGCGTAGCGCATGGTCGTGAAGCGCAGAGTCAGGCGGTACGCCAGTAATTGTTCGCGGCGGCGACCGTCTGGAAGTTGATCGCGATCACCTGTGACGCGGCCGTGAGTCCGTCCGCGGAATCCGCATAGGCGGGGCGCAGCTTCTTGAGCACCGCGGTGTCCGGCTGCGTGTACTTCACGCCGCGGCGACTCAGCGTGATCGCGAGTTCGAAGCCTGCCTGTGGCGTGTCGGTGATGAGCGTGCTGAGCCAGGTGTCGGTCATGATTGCAATCTCCTTGGTGGTATCATTTCAAGGTTACCGCCGCTGGTATTTTTCACAACCCTGCTGGGTGCGGGCACCCGGGGGAGCCTTGCGGCGCAGTCGTGGCCTCCTGCGCCATCAGCCGGCGGTGCACGTCGGGTCACATGGGGGTTTCGTGACGAGCTTGACCACGCTGCTGGACAGCTTCCGGCGCAGTGCCGCTTCGGAGCGCGAGAAGGGCAGCTATTTCGAGCGCCTGGTCAAAGTCTATCTGCTCACCGAGCCGTACTATGCCGACCTGTACGGTGGCCAGGTCTGGCTGTGGGAGGAATGGCGGGCGCAGGCGGCCCAGCGCGGGCTGGGCGATGTGGGCGCCGATGCCGGCATCGACCTCGTGGCGCAGACCGCCGGCGGCGAACTGCACGCCATCCAGGCGAAGTTCTACGACGAAGACGCGGTGCTCAGGCTCGACGACTTCGCGACCTTCTTCACCGCCTCGAGCAAGAAGCAGTTCGCGCACCGGCTGATCTTCCTGACCGCGACGAAGAGCAGCGGCCACCTGCGCAAGGCCGTGGAGGACCAGCAGCCGCCGGTGAGCCTCGTCACGCTGCACGATTTGGAGAACAGCCGGATCGACTGGTCGCGCTACCAGCCGCAGGCCGCGCCGGTGCTGAAGCCGAAGAAGACGCTGCGGCCGCACCAGAAGGCTGCCGTGGACGCCGTGCTGGCCGGGTTTGCGAGCGCCGATCGCGGCAAGCTCATCATGGCTTGCGGCACAGGCAAGACCTTCGCGAGCCTCGTGATCGCCGAGCGGACGGCCGGCGCAGGAAAGCGCGTGCTGTTCCTCGTGCCGAGCCTCGCACTCCTGTCGCAGGCGCTCACCGAATGGACGCAGGACAGCGGCGTTCCCCTCCACAGCTTCGCGGTCTGCTCCGACACCGATGTCGGCAAGAAGCGCAAGTCGGCAGACGACGACTTCCGGATGCTCACCCACGAGCTGCAGTATCCGGCCACCACCGACGCGAAGCGGCTGGCGGTGGAGATGGCCGCGCGTCACGACGGCGCGCACATGAGCGTGGTGTTCGGCACCTATCACAGCATCGATGTCCTGAGCGACGCGCAGGCGCTCGGGCTCCCCGATTTCGATCTCATCGTGTGCGACGAGGCTCACCGCACCACCGGCGCCACGTTCGACGACGACGACGAGAGCCATTTCGTCAAGGTGCACGACAACGCGTTCCTGCGCGCCGCCAAGCGCCTGTACATGACCGCGACGCCGCGCATCTACGGCGCAGGCGCCAAGGCGAGCGCCGAACGCGACAACGTGGCGCTGTGCTCCATGGACGACGAGGCGCTCTACGGCAAGGCGCTGCACGTCATCACCTTCTCCGAGGCGGTGAAGCGCGGTCTCTTGGTGGACTACAAGGTCATCGTGCTGTCGGTCGAGGAAGCGCATGTCAATCGCCGCCTGCAGAACCTCCTGAAGGACGAGAACAACCAGCTCAAGGTGGACGACGCAGCGCGCATCGTCGGGTGCTGGAAGGCGCTCGCCAAACAGGGGCTGGCCGAGAATCTCAACGGCGATGAATCGCCCATGCGGCGCGCCGTCGCCTTCTGCCAGGTGATCGAAGTGCAGAAGGGCGGGCGGACCCACAAGGTCAGCTCCAAGCACATCGCCGGCATGTTCCGCGCGGTGGTGGAGGAGTACCAGCGCACGGCGGACGACGCGGACATGGCCACGCTCGCCTGCGAGGCCGAGCACGTGGACGGCGGCATGAACGCGAGCGAGAAGCAGGCGAAGCTCGACTGGCTCGAGGCCGACCTGCCCGCCGACACCTGCCGGATCCTGAGCAACGTGCGCTGCCTCTCCGAAGGCGTGGACGTGCCGGCGCTCGACGCCGTGCTGTTTCTCACGCCGCGCAATTCACAGGTGGAAGTGGTGCAGTCGGTCGGCCGCGTCATGCGCAATGCGCCCGGCAAGAAGCGCGGCTATGTGGTGCTGCCGGTGGTGATCCCCGCCGGCCTGGAACCGCACGAGGCGCTGGCCGACAACAAGACCTACCGCGTGGTCTGGCAGGTGCTGCAGGCATTGCGCTCGCACGACGACCGCTTCGACGCCATGGTCAACAAGATGGAGCTGGTCGGCCCCAATGTGCAGAAGATGGAAGTCATCGCCGTCACCGACAAGCTGCAGAAAAAGCCGCCGAAGGCGCGCGGCGCGAAGGACAAGGACGCCGGCCGCAACCAGTTCACGATCGCCGAGACCGCCACCCGGAGCTACGGCAAGGAGGACCAGGGCGAACTGCAGTTCGAGATCGGCGAAATCGAACGCGCCATCTACGCGAAGCTGGTGGAGAAGGTCGGCAATCGCCATCACTGGGAAGACTGGGCCAACGACATCGCCCGCATCGCCCGCACGCACATCGACCGCATCGCCGCCTTGCTCGACGACCCGACCAACACGCGCGAGCGCAAGGCCTTCGAGGTGTTCGCCGCCGAACTTCGCGATGACCTGAACGACAGTATCACGGACGCGGACATCGTCGAAATGCTGGCGCAGCACCTGATCACGAAGCCCGTGTTCGACGCGCTGTTCGAGCACTACAGCTTCGCCAGCCACAATCCCATGAGCCTCGCCATGCAGGGCGTGCTCGATACATTGCATGAGCATCACCTGGAGAAGGAAGCCGACACGCTGAGGAGCTTCTACGACAGTGTCAGGCTGCGCGCCGAGGGCATCGACAGCGCCGCCGGCAAGCAGAAGATCGTGGTCGAGCTGTACGACAAGTTCTTCCGCAACGCCTTCCCGCGCATGGCCGACCGTCTCGGCATCGTCTACACGCCGGTGGAGGTCGTGGATTTCATCATCCACAGCGTCGCACATCTGTTGCAGAAGGAATTCGGCCAGACACTCGGCAGCGAGGGCGTGCACATCATCGACCCGTTTGCCGGCACCGGCACCTTCATCACCCGGTTGCTGCAGAGCGGACTGATCAAGCCGGAGGAACTGCCACGCAAGTACCGCCACGAGATCCACGCCAACGAAATCGTGCTGCTGGCCTACTACATCGCCGCGATCAACATCGAAGCCGTGTATCACGGCATCGTCGGGGGCGACTACCAGCCCTTCGAGGGCATCTGCCTCACCGATACCTTCCAGATGTACGAGAAGGAAGACCTGGTGGACGCGCTGCTGGTGAACAACAGCCGGCGGCGCAGGCGGCAGAAGAAGCTGGATATTCGCGTCATCATGGCGAATCCGCCGTATTCGATCGGGCAAGGCAGCCAGAACGATAACAACCAGAACGTAGGCTACCCGCATCTGGATGCCCGAATCGAAACCACCTACGCGGCGCAGTCCAATGCTGCGCTTTCCCGGGGTCTTTACGACAGCTACGTCCGCGCCATCCGCTGGGCCAGTGATCGCATCGGCAAGAGTGGAGTCATCGGCTTCGTCACCAACGCCGGCTTCCTCGACACCAACACCGCTGACGGCCTGCGCAAGTGCCTCGCCGCGGAGTTCAGCAGCATTTACGTGTTCCATCTGCGCGGTAACGCGCGCACATCGGGTGAGATGCGGCGCAAGGAGAAGGACAACGTTTTTGGCATTGGCAGCCGCGCTCCTGTCGCCATCTCGCTGCTCGTCAAGAATCCGCATGCCACGGAGCATGGCCAGATTCATTTCCACGACGTCGGCGACTATCTGAGCCGCGAAGACAAGCTGAAGAAGATCGGCGACTTCGCCAGCATCGCGGGTATCGACGCGACTCACGGATGGCAGCGGATCACACCGGATGCGCACGGCGACTGGCTGAAGCAGCGCGACGATAGTTTTGGTGAATTCATCGTGCTTGGCGACAAGAAGGGTGACGGCCTCAAACTGTTCGAGAACTTCTCGTTGGGCGTTGTTACCGGGCGTGATGCCTGGTGCTATAGCCCGTCCCGCTCGGCGGTCGCGGACAACATGACGCGCATGATCGCCTTATACAATGCCGAGACGGAGCGCTTCAGAAGGGCACATGAATCGCTGTCCAAGAAGGAGCGCGACAGAACGGTGGACGGTTTCGTCGAGACGGACCCAACCAAGATTAGTTGGACGGTGAACCTGAAGGAGGAGCTGGCGAAGGGAAGGCGCCACGAGTTCGAGTCAAGCTGCCTGGTGCGGGGTCTGTATCGACCGTTCAGCAAGCAATGGCTTTATTTCAATCGCCGATTCAACGAGAGGGTGCTCCAGATGCCACGCATATTCCCCAATGCGACGGCGTGCAATCGAGTGATTTGCGTGACTGGGTTGGGAGAGTCCGCCGCATTTAGCAGCCTTATTGCGGAGGAACTGCCGAACTTCCATTTCGTAGCGGGCACGCAGTGCTTCCCACTCTATCTTTACGACGAAGCCGACCGGGAATCGAACGTGCCGGCGGCACAGACGGGTTTGTTCCAGGACGGCGCAGCTCCTGTCGCGCGCAAGCGCCGCGACGCGATCACCGATGCCGGACTCGCGCACTTCCACGTTGCTTATCCCGGCGAATCCATCACCAAAGAGGACGTGTTCTACTACGTCTACGGCCTGCTGCATTCGCCGGACTATCGCGAGCGCTACGCCGACAACCTCGGCAAGGAGCTGCCGCGCATTCCCTGCGTGAAGGCGGCGGCGGATTTCTGGCGCTTCAGTCGCGCCGGCCGGCAACTCGCCGAACTGCACCTGAACTACGAGACGGTGCCGATGTATGCCGGCGCGAAGGTCGAGCATGGCGGCAAGCCGCTCACCGGCGCCGACTACCGCGTCGAGAAAATGCGCCACGGCAAGCGGGGCAAGGACAAGGACCTCGGCACCGTCATTTACAACCAGCGCATCACCGTCACCGGCATTCCACTCGCCGCCTACGAGTACGTGGTCAACGGCAAGCCCGCCATCGACTGGGTGATGGAGCGCCAGTGCGTCAAGACCGACAAGGCGAGTGGCATCGTCAGCGACGCCAATGACTGGGCCATCGAGACCGTGCACAACCCGCGTTACCCGCTGGAACTGCTGCTGCGGGTGATTACCGTGAGCCTCGAGACCATGAAGATCGTGAAGGCGCTGCCGCCGCTGGATTTGCCGGAGAGTGCGCGCGCCAGGCCCTGAGAGAACTGGCGGGACCTGTGCAGTCTCGCCGTCTATTCGGACCCAAACAGCTCGCGTAGGGCTGCCGCGGATTCGGGAAGCGATTGGCGCTCCAGAACCGCAATGAATTCTTCGATCGTCAAGGGCGGATTCTTGAATCTCGCCAGCATGGCTGAAACGCATTCGCGAACGACGCCCGGCGCCAGATCGATCAGATGGCGGAGGAAGGTGTCGGGGTGCTGCACGGTGAGATCGAACTCAGCCAGCGCTGCATCGGGGAAGTGCTTTTCGTTGAAAGTCACGATGACCTGCGCCTTGGCGCGAATCGCGGCAGCGAGCACATGCTTGTCGCCGGCATCGGGGAGGTCGAGAGACGGAATCAGCTTCCGGTAGCCGCCAACACAGGCATCGGGCAGTGCTTCATCCATCGCAGCGCGGCAGCGTTCCAGCTTCTCGGGCGGGAAGTCCGGCTTCGTGCTTCTGACGGCACGAATCCATTCTTGATGAATGTCTGCGCTCCAGATAGGGCGGTATAGGCGCGCTTCAGCCAGTTCCAGCAGAACGCTGGTGAGCGGATAGCTGTAGAGGACATTTGCGTCGAGAACTGCCGCGAAGTGGCTCATGCGCGACTTTCAGGGCCCCAGCTCCTGGTCGAGTCGGGCCAGCTCGTCGAGCGTAGCGCGGCGGCGCTTGCGGTCCACCTCGTCGAACTTCACCAGGTCCTGGAACGCAACCCGGCGGCGGGTTCCCACCGTTCGCGCCGGGAGCTTCCCGGTCTCGATGAGCTTCACTACGTAAGGGCGCGAAACATTCAGGTAGTCCGCGACGTCCTGCGTGGTCAGCTCGACCTTCTTCGGCAGGATCGTGACAGCACGACCCTGACCCAGCTGGGTCAGCACATCCAGGAACAGACGCACGGCTCCCGGCGGAAGCGCAATCATCTCGTGCCGGTTGTTGTCCGTAACGAGGCGAAGAGGCCGCTGATCCTTGGGCAGCAGGCGCGCAAGTTGGCGACCCGCCTCCCTGGCCTGGGCGATCTCGTCTTCGGTTGGAAAATGGGGTGGTTGGCGGTTCGTTGCGGGCATGGCGACTCTCCCAATGCCGGGATGGCCATACTAGTTCATATTCGAATTGAACGAAACAAACGAATCCAGCGAATGTGATGGATTCGTGCATTCCAGCGTGCCGTACCTATGAGCCCGGCCGGGCCGCCGGCAACTCCTCAGCCACATCGGGGTGCAACGCGACCAGGCCCTGGTCGAAGGTCACCAGATGGCCGCCGTGCTTGCGCGCCAGCGTGACGAGATACGCATCGGTCACCTGGTTGTGGCCGATCACGCCTTTCCAGTCGATCTGCAGGTAGTCCAGCGTATCCGGCCAGAAGCGGTGGCGCGGATGCTCGACGAAGCCACGCAGGATGCCGACCGCATCCTCTGTCCTGGGCACCGCACGGAAATTCAGCAGCATCCGCACCAGCGTGCCCTGCGTGATCGGGCAGGACGCGAACAAGCCGTCGTGCCGGCGAAACCACTGCCGCGCGGCGGCGTGGTGCACGTGCGGCGGATACGCCAGGGCGATGAGGACGTTGCCATCCGGCAGGGCGACAACCTCGTGCGCTGCAGTCACGGCTCGTCGTCCAGCGCGCGCACATCGTCGTCCGTCATCACGCGGGTAGCGCCCACGACGACCGGCAAGCCGGTGTCTTCGTCGATCCGGTAAGGCGCCTGCGGTTCGGCGACGCGGTGGCCGGGCGCCTCCAGTCCGCGGCGCATCAATTCGGCCACGATCTGGCCCAGGCTGCGCCTGTTGTGGCGTGCCAGGCTGGTGGCTATGCGGTGCAGGTCTTCGGGCAGGTCGATGGTGGTGCGCATCAGCGCATTATGATGATTAGATCATCATGATGTCAACGCGAAGGGCCGGGCCCCGAATCCGCTATCCGTCAGGATAGCTAAATCTTGTAAAACGGGTAAAATACGCGACGTATGGATACTTGGAGTCCTGAGTATGGCCAAGACAGCGGCGTCCGATTCCGGGAAGTTTCCTCGTCTGATCAGTGAATTGCCGCGCGTGGCGGCGACGCGGCTGGTGGAGGGGATGCAGAAAGTCACCAGTACGGTCATGGCGCATGGCGCAGTGGTCGTTACTCGTCACGAGCAGCCGTCGATGGTGCTGATGTCCGTGGACCGCTACGTGCAGCTCAGGCGGGCAGCCGAGCCCGACCTGGATAGGCTGACGCGACAGTTCGACGAACTGTTCGACCGGATGCAGGGGCCCGAGGCAGCGCAGCGCATGGCCGAGGCCTTCGAGATGCCGTCGGCGCAACTCGGTGAGGCCGCCGTCCGCGCAGCGAAGTAATGCCCGCGCGGATCTTCGTGCTGGCGGGCGTCAACGGCGCCGGCAAGAGCAGCATCGGCGGCGCGGCCTTTCAGGCCCGCAACGTTCCCTACTTCAATCCTGACCTCGCCGCGCAGGCGTTACTCGAGTCCAATCCAGGATTGCCTCTGGAGCAGGCGAATGCGCATGCCTGGGAACTCGGGCGGCAGGGCCTGGAGCGGGCTTTGCGGGAGGAATTGAACTTCGCTTTCGAGACGACGCTCGGGGCGACCACGCTCCCGAACCTGCTGCTCGCCGGTGCGCGCGCCGGCGCCCAGGTGCATCTCTGGTATGTCGGGCTGTCGTCGCCGGAGTTGCACATGCAACGTGTCCGCGAGCGCGTGCAAGCCGGTGGGCACGATATTCCGGAGGAGAAGATCCGGGCGCGCTATCACAGCAGCCGCGCGAATCTCATCCGCCTGCTGCCGTATCTGGCAAGCCTGCACGTCCATGACAACAGCGCCCAGGCCGATCCGAAGGCGGGCGTGCCGCCGGCGCCGATCTTGTTGCTGCACATGCGGGCCGGGCGCGTGGTTTCGCATATCGCGCTGGACCAGGTTCCGCAATGGGCCAAGCCGATCCTGGCGGTGGCACTGAACAGCGCAGCGTCTGAATCGAATTGAAAGTACTATCCGCAGCGCTCCGCCGTGGCGCTCGCGCGCCGGCGCGCCTGCAAATCCGGAAAACCTCTTCGCAGTGTGTCCTCGAATATGTCCCTTTTGCTTCATGACTGCCCTGCATGGCTGATGTAACTACCGGAGAAATCAGCAAAAGGCGCACTTTTGCGATCATCTCGCACCCCGACGCCGGCAAGACGACCCTGACCGAAAAGCTGCTGCTGTTTGGCGGCGCGATCCAGATGGCCGGCACGGTGAAGGGCCGCAAGGCGGCGCGACATGCGACGTCCGACTGGATGCGCCTCGAGCAGCAGCGCGGCATCTCGGTGACCTCGTCGGTCATGCAGTTCCCGTATCGGGGCCGCGTCGTGAACCTGCTCGACACGCCGGGCCACGAGGACTTCTCCGAGGACACCTACCGCACGCTGACCGCGGTCGACTCGGCGCTGATGGTCATCGACTGCGCCAAGGGCGTCGAGGCGCGCACGATCAAGCTGATGGAGGTCTGTCGCCTGCGCGACACGCCGATCATGACCTTCATCAACAAGCTCGACCGCGAGGGCCGCGAGCCGATCGAGCTGCTCGATGAAATCGAGCGCGTGCTCGGCATCGCGACGACGCCGGTCACCTGGCCGATCGGCATGGGTCGCGAGCTCGCCGGCATTTACCATCTGCTGGAGGACCGCATCTACGTCTACAGTGCCGGCGAGCGCGGCCGCGTCGGCGAGAACCTCGCGATCGACGGGTTGCACAGCGAATCGGGCCGCGCGTTCCTCGGCGAACTCGCCGCGCGCTTCGACGCCGAGATCGAGCTGGTGCGCGGTGCGAGCGCGCCGTTCGATCCGGAGCTGTATCGCGCCGGGCGGCAGACGCCGGTGTTCTTCGGTTCGGCGATCGGCAACTTCGGTGTCGAGGAGCTGCTCGATGCGTTCGTCGAGCATGCGCCTTCGCCGCTGCCGCGGCCGACTCGACAGCGTCTCGTGCAGGCGGAGGAGCCGGCGCTCACCGGTTTCGTCTTCAAGATCCAGGCGAACATGGACCCGGCGCATCGCGACCGTATCGCGTTCATGCGCCTGTGTTCTGGTCGCTACGTGCGCGGCATGCGCCTGCACCACGTGCGCCTCGGCAAGGAGATGCGCGTCGCCGATGCGCTCACCTTCCTCGCCGCGGACCGCAGCCAGGCCGAGGAAGCCTGGGCCGGCGACATCATCGGCCTGCACAACCACGGCACGATCAATATCGGCGACTCCTTCACCGAGGGCGAGCATCTCGTCTTCACCGGCATCCCGAATTTCGCACCGGAGATGTTCCGTCGCGCCGTGCTCAGGGACCCGCTGCGCATGAAGGCGCTCTCGAAGGGCTTGTCGCAGCTTTGCGAGGAGGGCGCCACGCAGCTCTTCAAGCCGCTGCGCAACAACGACCTGATCTTGGGAGCCGTCGGCCAGCTGCAATTCGAAGTGGTGCAGTTTCGTCTGCAGGATGAGTACGCGGTGGACTGCAAGTTCGAGCCGATCAACGTGCACACGGCCCGCTGGATCGTGGCGGACGACGAGCGCAAGCTCGCGGAGTTTCGCACCAAGGCCCACGACAGCCTCGCGCTCGACCACGCCGGCGCGCTGGTCTACCTGGCGCCGACCCGGGTGAATCTCGCGCTCACCCAGGAGCGCTGGCCCGATATCCGGTTCCTCGAGACGCGCGAACACCTCGCCGCCTGATCGGCGCGGGTGATAGCCTGTCGCGATGGCGAAGGTCCTCACCCGCAAGCCCGTGGTGTCCTGGGCGCTCTACGACTGGGCGAACTCGGCCTTCGCAACCACGGTCATGGCGGGGTTCTTTCCGCTTTTCTTCAAACAGTACTGGAACGCCGGGGTCGAGGCGACCGAGAGCACGTTCCGTCTCGGCGTCACGAGCGGGTTCACGAGCCTGATCGTCGCGCTGCTTGCGCCGATCGTCGGCGCGATTGCCGACAAGAGCGGCGCGCGGGTCAAGCTGCTGGCGCTGTTCACCGTGCTCGGCGCCGCGATGACGGCGGCGCTGGCGCTGGTCGGGCAGGGTGAGTGGTTCGCAGCCGCGCTGTTGTATGGCGCGGCCTCGATCGGTTTCTGGGGCGGCAACCAGTTCTACGACTCGCTGCTGACCGACGTCGCCGAGGAGCCCGCGTACGATCTCGTGTCGGGTTACGGCTTCTCGCTCGGCTATCTCGGCGGCGGCGTGCTGTTCGCGGTGAACGCCGTGATGGTGTCGAAGCCGCACTTGTTCGGTATCGCCGACGCCGGCACGGCCGTGAAGCTGTCGTTCCTCAGTGTCGCGGTGTGGTGGCTGGTGTTCTCGCTGCCGGTGGTGCTGTTCGTGCGCGAGCGGCCCGGCGCGGCGCCGCTGCCGATGCGCGCGGCGGTGTCGGCCGGCTGGCGCGAGCTGCGCCACACTGTCGCGCACGTGCGCGAGAGCCGCGCGATGCTCTGGTTCCTGCTCGCGTACTGGTTCTACATCGACGGCGTCAACACGATCATCAAGATGGCCGTCGACTACGGCCTCGCGCTCGGCTTCCGGCAGGCGAGCCTGATCCAGGCACTGCTGCTCGTGCAGTTCGTCGGCTTTCCGGCCGCGCTCGCCTTCGGCTGGCTCGGTGCGCGCATCGGCGCGCGCACCGGCATCCTGATCGCGCTCGCCGTGTACACCGGCGTCACGCTGTACGCCTACCGCCTGAGTTCCGAGGCGGAGTTCTTCTTGCTCGCGGTCGTGATCGGCTGCGTGCAGGGCGGCGTGCAGTCGTTGTCGCGGTCGTTCTACGGCCGGCTCGTGCCGCCGGGCCAGTCGGGCGAGTTCTTCGGCTTCTACAACATGATGGGCAAGGCCGCGGCGATCCTCGGACCGCTGCTCGCCGGCACCGTGGCGCTCGTAAGCGGGGACTCACGGCTCGCGATGCTCTCGATCGCGCTGCTGTTCATCATCGGCGGGGCGCTGCTGCTGAAAGTTCCTCAGGGCCAGCCGGCCGGGTCCACGCCGTAGAAGTCGCAAAGTTGCGCGTGCAGGCGCGGATGCGCGGCACGGAACTCGACGGCACGCTCGAAGAACACTTCGGTCGCCGTGGCAAAGAACTCGACCAGGTCCTCGGCGCCATACGGGTAGATCAGGGTGTCCTCGTCGCGATCGACGGCATCGCACAGCGCGTCGTATTCGGACTGCAGCGTCGCATGCCAGCGCGCGGCGGCCGGCGCCAGTGCGCCGCCATCGGTGAGTGCGCCCTCCATGACATGGTCGATATGGTGCGCGAACTCGTGCAGCACGACGTTGTAGCCGTCGTCGCCCGCGAGCCCCGCCTCGACGTCGTCCCAGGAAAGCACGATGCGCGCCACGTCGATGGTCTGGCCCGACAGCGCACGGCTCCCTTCGGTGACGAGGCCGTATTCATCCTCGATGCGATCCTCGACCACGAACTCCGACGGATAGACCAGCACGCTGTAGAGCGCGTCGTAGGCGTGCGGATCCCGGTTCGCCACCAGTACCGCGGCCTGGCTGGCGATGATGAGCCGCATGTCTTCGGTGACTTCGAGCCCGCCGCAGCCGATGAAGTCCGTGCGCGCGAGCAGGCGGCGCGCGGCGAGTTCCACTCGCGGACGCATTCCGGGCGGCAGGCGCCGATAGAGTGACACGCGCTCGGCGAGCAGGGCACGCCACGCGGCAGGGAAGGGCATGTGCAGCATGCGCCGGCGCCGCTGCGCGCGCACGAGTGTCCACGCGAGGCCCGCGGCCACCAGCACGGCCAGGATCCACGGCACAGTCATGCGCTGCGTGTCGCCGCGGGCAGGCGCAGGCGGCGCACGTCGTGTGCGAAGCGGCGCACTTCGTCCGCACTGCCCGCAGGACCGTAGCGCAGGTCGGCGTAGCGGCGCGCGAGGGCATCCGCAGTGGCGGCGAGGTCGGGGCGCGCGGCGCCTACGCGCGCGGCATGCGCGAGCGGTGCTTCCGCAGGTGCGCGCGCGAGGCCGATGCGCGCGTACTTCGCGCCGAGCGCGCGCCACGCCCGCGCGAGGCTGTCGGGCCGCGCGGCGCGGAGCCACATGCGCGATTGCCACGACATCCAGGCGAGCCAGGCGAGGAGCGCGGCAACGAGCGCATAGCCCAGGTGGCGCCAGTGTGGCGAGTCGAAGCCGAGGCGATCGAGCAGCTTGAGCTGCGACTGTTGGCCGAACTCGAGTACGCGCTTGCGCCAGGCCGTGTTGACCGCATCCCACGCGTACACGAGCTCGCCGAGCCAGGCCGTGTCGCGCGTGAGACGGGTCGTGAACGAGGCTGCGGCGGGCATCAGGTCGTAGAGTCCGCGCTGCAGGCGCTCCGGCGCGACGACGCCGGTCGGATCGACACGGGCCCAGCCGCGCCCCTCGAGCCAGATCTCCACCCAGGCGTGCGCGTCGGACTGCCTGACCAGCAGATAGCCGCCGATCGGATTCCACTCGCCGCCGAGATAACCGGTGACGACCCGGGCAGGAACGCCGCCGGCACGCATCAGCGTGGCGTAGGCCGAGGCATAGTGGCCACAGAAGCCACGGCGCGTATTGAACAGGAAATCGTCGACCGCATTGGCGGCGAGCCTGGGTGGCGTCAGCGTGTACTCGAATCCCTCGCGCGCGAAATAATCCAGCACGGCGCGCGCGTAGCGGGTCGCGTCCGGCGCGGCGGCGCGCAGTCTGGCGGCGAGTGCGAGCGTGCGCGGGTTCTGGCCCTCGGGCAGTGCGAGCGCATAGCGATACCCGTTCGTCGACAGCCGCGCGCTCGTGCGTGTGCGGGGCCGGGATACGGCATCGTAGCTCACCGCTTCGTTGACGGGCTCCGCCGAAATCAGGCGCCGATCCATCGTCAGCAACACCCGGCGGCTCGGCGCCTCGAGCACCGATTCGAGCGCGAACCACCAGTTGCGGCCGTGCGGTTCGAGCGTCACGCGATAGCGATACTCGGGACCCTCGAAGTCGACCTCGGGTTCGAGAAAGGACCGGCTGCGTTCGTGCCGCCAGGTCACACCGTCGAACGATTGCAGTACGGGCCCGCGCCAGTAGCGCTCCTGCGGAGGTGGCGCCGCGCCCGCGAATTCGACGCGGAACGCGGGGGTGTCGGAGTCCGTGAGCGCATCGATCTGCCCGGGGCTCATTTCGTCCGACAGCCCGGTGACGGCACTGCCGGCATTGGGCAGCGCCCAGAACGCACCCTGCACACGCGGGAAGAACAGGAACAGTGCCACGGCGAGCGGCAGCGCGTACAGCAGTCCGCGACCGGCGAGGCGCAGCGGCGCCTTCACGCCCGCCAGCGACTCGGCCGCGGCGACCACGGCGATTGCACCGCAGGTGATCCACAGTTGCGCGAAGTAGAAGGGCACGCGGGTGAGCCCCTGGCGGTCGAGGCAGGCCGCAAGCAGCAGGAACAGCGCCACGGCGATGATCACGTAGTCGTCGCGGCGTGCGCGGGTCTCGAGCAGCTTGAGCGAGCCCATGGCCACGAGGAGCGCGCTGCCCGCGGCGAGACCGTTCAGTGTCCGGAAGCTCGCGAGTACGGCACCCGTGAGCACGAGCGCGACCACGGCGCGCACCCAGAATCCCGGCAGGCGTGCGCCGCGCAGCGCGAGCAGCACGCGCGTCACGCTCGCCCCGACGGCCACGACCGTGATCCACGGCGGCAGGCGGTCGACGTGCAGCAGCACGCCGCCGCCGAAGGCCGCGAGGGTCCACGACAGCGGGCGCAGACGCGCGGGGAGCGGTGCGCGCGTCATGTCGGCACCCGCGCGAGTGCCGTGAGGCAGCGATGCCGGTGCAGGGCCCCGCGGCCGGTGGCGATCGCGGTCTGCGGCAGGCGCAGCGAGTAGGGCTCGCCGTGCTGTTCTGCATCGACGATCCAGCGACTCAACTGCTCGAGGCGCGCCTCGAGCCCGAGCGGGGCGAGGCTGTCGAAGTCGAACTCGTGCCGGTCGCTGCCGATGGCCGCGTACTCGCCGACGAGCAGCGGACCGCCACGCGCATAGGCTTTCCACGCGATGCGCCGCGGCACGTCGCCGTCGCGATAGGCGCGCAGGCCGCGCCATTCCTCATCGCCAGGCGAGGCGCGTTCATGCTGGCCGTGCCGTCGTCCGCCGCCGGTTCGCAAGGGCAGGCTGCCGCGCGCCGCCGGGTAGACGATCAGCTCGCAGGGCAGGTGCAGCCAGGTCCAGCAGCGGAACAGGCCGAATGGCCAGGTGGTCGTGAGGCGCACGCGATCGAGCGGGTGCACGCCGCGCCGCGCCCCCGTGATGTGCAGGTGCATCGAGGCGCGCACGCCGGGATTCACCTGCACCGGATCGCCCTGCACGACATCGTCACCGTCCCGGATCGCGATCGACCAATCGTGGCGCGTCGCGCCGTCCGCCTCGACGACGAGTTCGAGGCGGCCTTCCTCGCCGGCGAAGGTCGGACTCACGCGTGCGGCCACGATGCGGCAACCGAGCAGGTTGCCGTGGCACATGTGCATCGCGGCGAGAACGAGGCCGGCGAGCAGGAAGGTCAGGAACAGCGCGAGGCTGTTGGCGTAGTTGAGGCCCGCTAGCAGCATGCCGAACAGCAGCACGCCGAAGCCGATGCCGGCGCGGGTGGGTAGCACATAGAGACGGCGCCGGCCGATCTCCACCGGCAGGCTGTCGGCACCCTGGCGCCGCAGGACCCACGCCGCGAGGCGTTCATCGAGCCGGTGGCGAATGCGGGCGGCGATGGCCACGGGAGGATTGCCGGGCGGCTCAGGCGGGCACGGGCACGGCTTCCAGGACGCGCGCGGCCAGTCGCTCGCCGTCGGCGGCGTCCACACCGTCGCGACGCTCGAGCCGGTGACCCGCCACGGCGACGAATACCGCCTGCACGTCGTCGGGCAGCACCGCATGCCGGCCGCTGATCGCGGTCCAGGCCTGCGCGGCGCGCAGCAGGCCCTGTGCGGCGCGCGGCGAGAGGCCGATGCGGATGTCCGGATGCGAGCGGGTGTGCGTGACCAGCATCTGCACGTAGTCGAGCAAGGCGTCGGCGACGTGCACGTTGCGCACGGCGGCCTGCAGCGCAAGCACATGCTCGGCATCGAGCACCGGCGCGAGCTGCGGCAGCAGCTCGCGGCGCTCGCCCTCGCGCAGCAGCTCGCGCTCGTGCAGCGCATCCGGATAACCGAGCCGCACGCGCATCAGGAAGCGGTCGAGCTGCGATTCGGGCAGCGCATAGGTGCCGGCTTGCTCGTGCGGATTCTGCGTCGCGACGACGAAGAACGGATCGGGCAGCCGGTAGGTGGTGACATCGGTGCTCACCTGCCGCTCCTCCATCGCCTCGAGCAGCGCGCTCTGCGCCTTGGGGCTCGCGCGATTGACCTCGTCGGCCAGCAGCAACTGCGTGAACAGCGGCCCCTTGCGGAAGTGGAACTGCTGCGTGTTGCGGTCGAACACCGACACGCCGATGATGTCCGCCGGCAGCAGGTCGCTCGTGAACTGCACGCGCTGCCACGCGAGACCGAAGACTTGCGCGAGCGCGTGCGCGAGCGTGGTCTTGCCGACACCCGGCACGTCCTCGATGAGCAGGTGGCCGCGCGCAAGCAGGCAGGCCACGGCGAGGCGCAGTGGCACGGACTTGCCGAGGATGATCGTCTCGAGCGTGGCGATCGCCTGCTGCAGCCGCTCGCTCATGAGGAAGCCATCAGTCCGCGCACGCGCTCGAGCTGCGGCGCGAGCTGCGCCAGGTCGCGCTCGAAGGCCGCGATGCGTTCACGCTCCTGCGCCACGACCTCGGCGGGCGCGTTGCGCACGAAGTTCTCGTTCGCGAGCTTGCCGCGCGCCTTCTTCAACTCGGCTTCCTGCTTCGCGATCAGCTTGGTGAGCCGCTCCGCCTCGGCGCCGGCGTCGATCAGGCCGGCCATCGGTACGTGCAGTTGCAGGTCGCCGGCGAGCGCCGTGGCCGACGCCGGCGCGCGCTCGCCGGCACCAAGCGCGCGCAGGCTATCGAGACCGGCGAGGCGGTGCAGGTAGAGGTCGTGGCGCGCGAGCCGTTCGGCATCCGCGGCGCTGCCACCCTGTGCCAGCACGGGAATGCGGCGCGACGGGGCGATGTTCATCTCACCGCGGACCTGGCGCAGCGCCAGGATCACGCGCTGCAGCCACGCGACTTCGCCCTCGGCGGGCGCGTCGGCGGGCCAGTCGGCGCGCGCCGGCCAGGGCGCGATCATGATCGTGGGTCCTTCGCGGCCCGCAAGGGGCGCGATGCGCTGCCAGATCTCCTCGGTGATGAACGGCATGATCGGATGCAGGGCCCGCAGCAGCGCCTCGAGCACTTCGAGCAGCGTGCGTCGCGCGCCGCGCCGGGCCGCATCGCCGGATTCGCCCTGCAGCACCGGCTTGGCGAGCTCGAGGTACCAGTCGCAGAACTCGTACCAGGTGAACTCGTACAGCGCCGTGGCGGCGTAGTCGAAGCGATACTCGGCGAAGGCCGTGTCGACCGCCGCGATAGTGGCGCCGAGGCGCGAGCGGATCCACCGATCGACGAACGAGTACTCGGCCGGCGCGCCGGCATCCGCGGCGGCATCGGCCTCGGTCATCATCGTGACGAAGCGCGCGGCGTTCCACAGCTTGTTGCAGAAATTGCGGTAGCCCGAGACGCGCCCGAGGTCGAAGCGGATGTCGCGGCTCTGCGTGGCGAGCGCGGCGAACGTGAAGCGCAGCGCGTCGGTGCCGTAGGCGTCGATGCCCTGCGGGAACTGCTTGCGTGTCGCCTTCTCGATGGCGGGGGCGAGATGCGGCTGCATCAGCCCGGTGGTGCGCTTGGCCACCAGCGACTCGAGGTCGATGCCGTCGACGATGTCGAGCGGGTCGAGCACATTGCCCTTGGACTTCGACATCTTCTGACCCTCGCCGTCGCGGATCAGGCCATGGATGTAGACGTCGCGGAAGGGCGGCTGTCCGTCCATGAACTTGAGCCCGAACATCACCATGCGCGCGACCCAGAAGAAGATGATGTCGAAGCCGGTGACCAGCACGCTGGTCGGGTAGAACTTCGCCAGCGCAGCGGTGCGTTCGGGCCAGCCGAGCGTCGAGAAGGGCCACAGGGCCGACGAGAACCAGGTGTCGAGCACGTCGGAGTCCTGGCGCAACGCCACAGTGGAGTCGAGTCCATGGCGCTGGCGCACCTCGGCCTCGTTGCGGCCGACGTAGATGCCGCCGGACTCGTCGTACCAGGCGGGGATGCGATGGCCCCACCACAGCTGGCGGCTGACACACCAGTCCTTGATGTTGCGCATCCACTCGAAGTAGGTCTTCGACCAGTTCTCGGGCACGAAGCGGATGTCGCCGCGCTCGACCGCGGCGATGGCCGGGGCGGCGAGCGGTTCGATGCGCACATACCACTGGTCGGTGAGATAGGGCTCGATGACCGCGTGCGTACGATCGCCGCGCGGCACGGTCAGCTTGTGCGGCTCGACACGCTCGAGCAGGCCCGCCGCCTCGAACTCGGCCACGACGCGCTTGCGTGCCTCGAAGCGATCGAGGCCGCGGAAGCGCTCCGGCGCCTGGTCGTTGATGGCCGCGTGCGGCGTGAAGATGTTGAGTTGCGCCAGTCCGTGGCGCACGCCGATTTCGTAGTCGTTGAAATCGTGCGCGGGTGTGATCTTCACGCAGCCGGACCCGAAGGCCGGATCGACGTAGCTGTCGGCGACGATCGGGATGCGCCGGTCGGTGAGCGGCAGCGCGATCTCGCGACCGATGAGCTGCGTGTAGCGCTCGTCGTCGGGATGCACGGCGACTGCCGTGTCGCCGAGCATGGTCTCCGGGCGCGTGGTCGCAACGACCACGTGGCCCGTGCCGTCGGCGAGCGGATAGCGCAGGTGCCACAGGTTGCCGTCTTCCTCCTCCGACAGCACTTCGAGGTCGGAAACCGCGGTCAGTAGCACCGGGTCCCAGTTGACCAGCCGTTTGCCGCGGTAGATGAGCCCCTCGTCGTGCAGGCGCACGAACACTTCGGTGACGGCGGCCGACAGGCCCGGGTCCATCGTGAAGCGCTCGCGCGTCCAGTCGACCGAGGCGCCGAGGCGACGCAGCTGGTTCGAGATGGTCCCGCCGGATTGTGCCTTCCACTGCCAGACGCGCTCGACGAAGGCTTCGCGCGTCATGTCGCCGCGGCGCTTGCCCTCGGCGGCCAGCTGGCGCTCGACCACCATCTGCGTGGCGATGCCGGCGTGGTCGGTGCCGGGCTGCCACAGCGTGTCCTCGCCCCGCATGCGGTGGTAGCGCGTGAGCGCGTCCATGATCGTGTCCTGGAACGCATGCCCCATGTGCAGCGTGCCGGTGACGTTCGGCGGCGGAATGACGATGCAGAACGGCTCGCCCTTGCCCGAAGGCTCGAACCAGCCATTGGATTCCCAGCGATCGTAGAGGCGCCGTTCGATGTCGCGCGGCGAGAAGACCTTATCCATCCGCCAAATTATAGCGAGGCGGCGCCGATGTTATGGGTGTTCGGAGTGATGCCCTGGTCACGATACTGGCGAAAACGCTCGCGGCCCGTGGCGCGCCGCGCCGGATCACCGTCGATGAACTCCACGATGCGCGCCGCGCGCAGTGCGAGCGGGGGAACCGCGGTGTCGAGATTGACGAGCACCTCGGGCGTCCAGGCCGGCTCGATGCCCGCAGAGAGGATCACCGGCGCCGCGGGGGCCGGATCGGTCGCGGCGAGCGATTCGTGCGGCACGAAGCTGTGGTCGGCAAAGGTCCACAGCAGCTCGTCGAAGTGCGCGAGCTGCCCGGGCTCGCGGCACCAGACGAGCACGCGGTGGCCCGCCTGGTAGGCCTTCTCGGTCACCCGGCAGGCGAGCCGCAGGCGCGATTCGCCGTCGGTGTCTTCGGTGACGTAGAAGTCGACCTGGGGCAAGGCCGTATCAGCGCGCGGCGCGGCGGATCAGGAACTCCGACAGCAGGCTGATGGGGCGGCCGGTGCTGCCTTTCTGGGTCCCTGACAGGTAGGCCGTGCCGGCTATGTCCATATGGGCCCACTTGAGGCCCTTGGTGAACTTGCCGAGGAAAGCGCCCGCGGTGATGGCGCCGCCGTCGCGGCCGGCGACATTCGCCATGTCGGCGAAATTGCTGCGCAACTGCTCGCCGTATTCCTCGGTGAGCGGCAGCTGCCAGGCACGGTCGTCGGCGCGCAGGCCGCTATCGACCAGTTCGCGCGCCAGCGCGTCGTCGTTGGCCATGACGCCCGTGTGATGGGCGCCGAGCGCGATCACGCAAGCGCCGGTGAGCGTGGCGACGTCGATGAGGGCTGCGGGCTTGAAACGGCGCGCGTAGTGCAGGGCATCGCACAGGATCAGGCGCCCTTCGGCGTCGGTGTTCAGGATTTCGACGGTCTGGCCGGAGGCGCTGGTCACGATGTCGCCGGGCTTGATCGCGCGGCCGCTGGGCATGTTCTCGCAGGTCGGCACGAGCCCGACGACATTGAGCGGCAGGTTGAGCGCCGCGACGACGGTGAGGGCGGCGAGCACGGTGGCGGCGCCGCTCATGTCGAACTTCATCTCGTCCATCGCCCCGGGGTCCTTCAGGGAAATGCCGCCCGTGTCGAAGGTGATGCCCTTGCCGACGAGCACGACCGGCGCCTCGCCGCGCCTGGCGCCGCGGTGTTCGAGCACGATGAAGCGTGGCGGCTCGTCGCTGCCCTGCGTGACGGCAAGGAAGCAGCCCATGCGCTCGCGCTGGATCGCGGCCTTGTCCAGCACTCGCACGCGCACCGATTTCGGGTGCTTCTTCGCGAGCTTGCGCGCGACATTGGCGAGGTAGCTCGGCGTGCAGATATTCGACGGCAGGTTGCCGAGATCGCGCAGGGTGTGCAGGCCGAGCGCGACGGCTTCGCCGTGGGTGAACCCGCGCTTCGCCGCGGCGGCGGTGCCGACCGGGCCGGCGAGCACGCGCGCGAGCGCGTGGGGCTTCGGCTGCTTGCCGGATTTCAGGTGGTTGACGCGGTAGAGGCCCGCGCCGGTGAGTTCCGCGGTGGCGCGCGCGAACCAGTAGTCGTCGAGTTCGTCGGCAGCTGGGCGGGCGAGTGCGAACGCCGCGCTCGAGACCCGGGTGCGGGTGAGCGCCGTGACGGCGCTCTGCACCGCCTTGCGCCAGCCTTTGCGACTGAGCGCCGTGCGCTTGCCCTGGCCGACCAGCAGCACGCGCGATGCGCGCAGGCCGGCGAGGTCGGTGACGAGCAGGGTCTCGCCTGCCCGGCCGGAAATATCGCCCCGTTTTACGAGCGCTGCGATCCGGCCGCGGCTCGCGCGGTCGATCTCGCGGGTTGGCTCCGGCAGTTCGCCGTCCTCGAAAACGCCGGCAACCAGGCATTCGACACCCAGCCGCGTCAGCCCTTTAGTCCACACCTCAAAGCGCATTATTGGGTCTCCCGACAACGGCTGTGCCGCGCCGCGTCCATGCCGTTGTGACACGAAGCGGTCTGATTTACCTTAGGTCCGGTTCGCCGTCCCATCCCAATTCAAGTGATTTAGCATCGTTTCTGATCTTGCTTCGGGGTGTATAAGCGGTTGGCGCTAGTGTAACCGAACTCTTGCGGGGCCGTGCTTTGCGACGGATTCTGGACCGTTACATCCTGCGGGAGGTCGTGCTGGCGTGGCTCGCGGTCACCGCCGTGCTGATGATCATCCTGCTGACAAACCAGGTCGCCGCGGTGCTCGAGCGCGCGGCCGACAACCAGTATCCGCGCTCGGCGGTGCTGACCCTCATCGGCCTCTCGACCGTGCAGAACCTGCCGATCGTCGTGCCGGTCGGGCTGCTGCTCGGCGTCGTGCTCGCCCTCGGCCGCCTGTATCACGAAAGTGAGATGACCGCCGCCCAGGCCTGCGGTGTGGGGCTTGCCCGCGTCTATCTGCCGATCACGGCGCTCGCCCTCATCGTTACGGGCCTGCTCGCCTGGCTGACGCTCGATCTCGCGCCGCGCGCTGCGGCCCATGCCTACCAGCTGCGCAGCGAGGCGCTGCGTTCCGGCCAGTTCGCGCCGGTGTCCCCGGGCCAGTTCCGCAGCTTCGGCAGAGGTGGCGTCGTCATCTACGCGCAGGAAGCGGCGGCCGACGGCACGCTCGAGCGCGTATTCATCAAGCGCGCCGGCAAGGGCGGGCTCGAGGTGGCGCTGGCGGCGCGGGCACGCCACGAGATCTCGCCCGATGGCTCGCTGCACACGATCACGCTCTACGATGGCGCGCGGTATGAAGGCGTGCCGGGCAGTGCGCGCTTTCGCATCGTGCGCTTCGCCGAGCAGGTGGTGCCGGTGCGCCTGCCCGAGCTCGACCCTGGCCGGCGCCGGGTCGAGGCCGTGCCGACCCCGATCCTCGCGGCGAGCTCGGCGCTTGCCGATCGCGCCGAGTTGCACTGGCGGATCGCGCTGCCCGTGATGGCGATCACGCTGACCCTGCTCGCCGTGCCGCTCAGCCGCCTGCGGCCACGCCAGGGCCGCTATGCGCGCGTGTGGATCGCGGTGCTGATCTACTTCGTCTACTCGAACCTGGCGTCGGCCGCCCGCGCGTGGATCGAGCGCGGCATCGTTCCCGAGGAACTCGGTCTGTGGTGGGTGCACGCCGCGCTGGGTGCGGTGGGTGTCGCGGTCCTGGCGGCGCCCGCCGTGACGGCGCGTCTGCGGTACCGGGGCTGAGGCCGATCATGATCCTCGACCGTTACATCCTGCGATCGATCATCGGCGCCGTGCTGCTCGTGCTGGCGGTGCTGCTCGCGCTCGGCGCGCTGTTCACGTTCATACAGCAGCAGGACGACATCGGCGTCGGTACCTACCACGCCACCGATGCGATGCTCTACACCCTGCTCGGCATGCCGCAGCAGTTCTTCGAGATGCTGCCGATCGCCGCGCTGATCGGCTCGCTGCTCGGGCTCGGCTCGCTCGCGCGTGGCAGCGAGCTCACTGTCATGCGCGCCTCGGGGGTGTCGGTCGCGCGCGTCGCGCTGTCCGCGGCGATCGCGGGCCTCGCGTTGACCGTGCTCGCGGTCGGCATCGGCGAATACCTCGCGCCGCCGATGCAGAAGCTGGCGCGGCAGGTGAAGGCCTTCGGCAAGTTCGAGAACGTGAGCTTCTCCGGCGGCGGCGCCTGGGTGCGCGATGGCGACCTGCTGCTGAACGTCGAGCAACAGTCGGGGGCGGGCGAGTTCGGCGGCATGCTCGTGTTCGAACTGACACGCGACAATCGGCTCGCCGCACTGGGCCGCGCGTCACGCGCGCGGGCCACCGGGGAGGACAGCTGGTTGCTCGAGGACTACGCCGAATCGCGCTTTGCGGGTGATTACGTCAACGGCCGCCACGCCGCCACACGCGAGCTGACCTCATCGATTGGCGGCAGTTTCCTCGGCATCACGATCAGCCAGCCGAAGGACATCGAACTGCGCTCGCTGTGGCGGGTCGTGCGCGGATTCGCCGGCGTCGGCATCGATGTACGGCCCTATGAGTTCGCGTTCTGGTCGCGCGTGGCGCGCACGGTGGCGATCGTCTTCGCGGTCCTGCTCGCGGTGCCGTTCGTGTTCGGGCCGTTGCGCGGCTCGGGGACCGGGGCGCGCACGCTGGTCGGGCTGCTCATCGGCATCGTGTTCTTCCTGGCGCAGCGCATGCTCGAAAGTGGTGCGATCGTGTTCGACGTGTCGCCGGTGCTGCTCGCCTGCCTGCCGACGCTGTGCCTCGCGCTCGTGTCGCTCGTGCTGATCGCCAGGACGCGCTGAGGGGCGCTAAGTGAAGTCCGCGAGCGGGCGGAAGAGGGCGTCGTACTTGTAGCGCGGCAGCTCGAATTCGAAACCCGCGATGCGGGCGGCGAGTTCCGCGGCTTCCTTCTCCGATGCCGCACCCGTGCTACGGGCCGTGCCGTGGATGTAGTGCCGCTCACCCTCGGTGCGACCGTGCAGCTCGATCTCGACGCCGTCGAAGGTACGGACCACCACGCGAGGAGCGGGGGCGGCGGCGCCGGTCCGGGCGGCCGCGTGCACATCTTCGGCGTGCAGGTTGACGAGCAGCGCAGCGACCGGCGTGACGATCTCGGGCGAGCGCTGCACCTTGCCCTTCGGCAGACCCTGCAGCGCAAGGGGCTCCGTCGCCGCACCGCGCGTCGCTCGCCACGCGGGGCCGGTCGCGGGCGTCACGGCCACGGACTCGATGCGGTCGGCCGGCAGATCGACGAGCGCCGTGTCGAGCCAGTGTTTCGGATCGGCATCGGCCGCGACCCGAGGTGCGGCAAGCAGGCTCGGCCCGCTGCCGGGCACGCGCACGTAGACGCTGGCCGAATCGGCGACCTTGCCGATGATGAGCGCGAACTCCGTACCGGCGGCCGTGGCGAGCAGGTGAGTGCCCGTCGCCTCCGGCCCCGGATCCTCGACACCGAGCTGCGCGTACTTTGCCGGGTCGCTCGTCTTCTCCTCGATCACCTTCAGGTCGGCGAGGCCAAGGAGCAGGCGCCGCAGCTTGGCCGGATCGGCGCGGAAACCGCGCTCCTCGACGGTCCAGCCTGCGCCAGTGCGCACCAGTGTGGCTGCCTCGCTCTTCGATTCGATGCGCACCCGCGCCACCTCGTTCAGCAGCGCGTCGAGCCGCGGAAGCACCGGGGAGCCGACGTGCGCGGTGGTGGCCGAGTCGCGCCGGCTGCCCAGCCACAGCGCCGCCATCATCACGAGAAGTGCGGCAATCGCCAGCACGGCGACCCTTCGCGGCGTCATCATGGGCGCGCGGTCCGTTGCACGAGCAATATGGCCGCCTGGCGCTTGCGCCGCCACAACGCGATGAACAGGGCGATGAGCGCGAAGATCGCCGGCATCAGGACGATGTTCACGAACTTGATGCGGTTGCCGAGCCCGCGGATGTCCTCGTTGAGCCCGCTGCGGACCTCGCGCAGTTCCTTCCTGATGCGCAACTTCTCCGCTTCGAAGCGTTCGATCTCGCGTTGCTGTTCGGGAGTCAGGATCAGCCCGGACTGGTCCTGGCGCTGCGACTGCAGCGCCACGAGCTTCTCTTCGGTCGCCGTCAGCTGCGCCTCGAGCTCCTGTTCCTTGCTGCGCAGGCGCCCCTCGGCGTCGCGGCGCAGTGCGTCGACCCGCTCGAACGGGCGCGAGTAACTCGCGCGCCCGCGCACGCTGATCAGGTCGGCCGTACCGGCGAGATTGTCGAGTGCGTTCCACACGAGATCGCCGTTATGCGCCCAGGCCTGCTTGGCGCGCGGTCCGAAGAACGAGGGCGGCACGTCGCGCAGCCAAAGGTAGTCGGCGAGCAGATCACTGTCGGCAAACACGATCAGGTTGAGCGGCTGCGCCGAGTCCCTGAGCGGGCCAGGGCCGTCCGGGAAGGCGCTCTTCACGTGGCCGGTCACGCGCGCCGCGAGCGCATAGCGCTGCCCGGTCGGCTCGAAGCCGTCCTGCAGCGAGGCCGGATCCATGAGCATCGCAAAGCGCTCGACCGGCAGCGGAGCCGCGAGTGCGCTCGATTGCAGCAGCGGCTCGAACAGCGTGTCCGCGCCGTCGCGCGGCGCCAGGTATCCGGCGGTGGCGACGTTGATGGACCCGAGGCCGTTCGTGACCACGTCATCGGCCGCAAGGCTCGTCGCGTCGAGGCCGAGGATCGCGATATGACGCGTCGGCGCCTCGCCCGCGCGCATCGAGACGGACATCCCGTGGCTCAGGTCGCCGATGATCTCACGCGCATTGAAGTCGACGCCCCAGGCGCCGAGCAGCATGCCGAGCTGCGAGCTGCGGTCGGCTGCCATGGCGGCGAGCGGATTGTCGGGACTCGCGCCGCCCGGATCCTGCTCGGCGAGCGGATCGACGAACACCAGCAGGTGCCCGCCGCGCAACGCGAACTGGTCGATGGCCTGCTGGGCCGCGAGCGGCAGCGACTTCGGGTGCACGATCACGAGCACGTCGACGTCGGCGTCGATGTCGGTCAGGTCAGGGGTGAGATCGCGCACGGTGAACAGTTCGGCCGCCTGCGCATACACGTACCACGGATCGCGCGTCTGGCCGCTCATCGGATCGAAGCTGCCGCCCATCGGCAGGCTCGACAGCCAGCCGATGACCGGCTTGTCGGGGCGGCCGAGTTGCTGGATCAGCCTCGCGACGTCGTATTCGAGGAACTCTTCCTTCGAGGGATCGAAGAAGGCGATTGCCTCGCGGCCATCGGTCGAATTGGTGCCGGCGAGGCCGAAGAAGAAGGTTTCGCCGCCCGCGCCGATCGGCACGCCCTCGACGCCGAGTTCGGCGGCGCGGTCCTCCTCGGCGGAGAAGGGCTGGGGGTCGACGATCGAGAGGCGCAGCTTGCCATTGCTGCGTGCCGCCAGTTCCTGCAGGAATTCGCTGACGCGCATGCCGTAGTTCTTGAGGGCCGGATATTCGCCCGCGGCGCGTTCGCTCCAGAAGAAATGAAGGTTCACGGGCTCCGCGAGCGAGTCGAGGATGCGCTGCGTGCCCGGCGCCACGGAATAGAGCCTGTTCTCGGTCAGATCGAGACGCCAGCCGCGCAGCGCCCAGGTCGAGAGCATCGTGATGCCGATGAACAGCACGGCAAGCGCCAGCAATGCGCCGCGGCCGAGCAGTCTGCGTTGTGTCATGGGCGACTCACTCCGACTTGCGAACGTCGAGCACGAACGCCGTGGCGACCAGGAAAAAGCCCATCGTCAGCGCGAAGTACAGGACGTCGCGCAGGTCGAGGACACCCTTGGAGAGCGCCTCGAAATGCGTCAGGAACGACAACGAGGCCACGGCGTCGACGATGGCCTGCGGTGCCCAGCCGCGGAACGCATCCAGCACCAGCGGGAAGCCGGCCAGCAGGAACGCAAAGCACACGACCACCGCGAGGATGAACGCGACCACCTGGTTGCGGGTGAGCGCCGACATGCACGAGCCGATGGCGAGGAACGCGCCTGCCATCAGCAGGCTGCCCAGGTAGCTCGCGACGATCACGCCGTTGTCGGGCGCGCCCAGGTAGTTGACGGTGACCCAGATCGGACAGGTGAGCGCGAGCGCGAGGGCGGTGAAGGCCCAGGCCGCGAAGAACTTGCCGAGCACGGCCTGCCAGAGTGTGACCGGCAGTGTCAGCAGCAGTTCGATCGAGCCCGACTTGCGTTCCTCGGCCCACAGCCGCATCGAGATGGCCGGTATCAGGAACAGGTACAGCCAGGGGTGGAAATTGAAGAACGGCAGCAGGTCGGCCTGGCCGCGCTCGTAGAAGCCGCCGAGGTAGAAAGTGAACGCCGCCGCCAGCAACAGGAAGATCAGGATGAAGACATAGGCGACCGGCGTGGCGAAATAGCCCGCCAGTTCGCGCTTCGTGATCGTGACGATTTGACCCACGCCCGCGTTCCCTCCCTGCTCAGACCGTGATGCTGCGGAATACCTCATCGAGGCGTCCCGACTCGAGTGCCAGCGATTTCAGGCCGAGGCTCTGCCGGTTCGCGAGGTCGGTCACCGCGGTGAGGATCCGGGCACCCGGCTGCGGCAGCGCAGTCAGGCGCAGTTCGCGCTCGTCCGCCTCGACGCTCGCGACCTGGGGCAGTGCGGCGAGGGCGGCCTGCGCGCGGGCGTATTCTGCGGCGTCCGCGAGCTGCAACGACACCGCGTTGTGGTAGCGCGAGCGTGCCGTGAGGCCCTGCGGCGTGTCGTCGGCCACGATCCGGCCGCGCGCGATGATGATCGCGCGCGTGCAGACCGCCTCGACCTCTTCGAGGATATGGGTCGAGACCACGATCGTCTTCTCGGCCGCCATCTCGTTGATCAGGGCGCGCACTTCGTGCTTCTGGTTGGGATCGAGGCCGTCGGTCGGCTCGTCGAGGATGAGAACCGGCGGGTCGTGCAGGATCGCCTGCGCGATGCCGACGCGCCGGCGAAAGCCTTTCGACAGGGTATCGATCGATTGCGCCGTGACATCCTGCAGCGCGAGGCGCGCGATCACGTGATCGAGCCGGCTGCGGCGCGTGGCTCCCGCCAGGCCGCGCAGATCGGCGATGAACTCGAGAAAGGCCTTGACGCTCATTTCGCCATAGCTCGGCGCGCCTTCGGGCAGGTAACCGAGCGCGCGCTTGGCGGCGAGCGGCTCGCGCTCGATGTCGTGACCGCAGATGCTCGCCCTGCCTTCGGTAGGCGCGATGAAGCCGGCGATCATCCGCATCGTCGTGGTCTTGCCGGCGCCGTTCGGTCCGAGAAAGCCAAGCACCTCGCCGGGCTGGGCCTCGAAGCTGACTTCGTCAACGGCGGTGAGCGTGTCGTAACGCCTCGTGAGTCGTTCGGTCCTGATCATATGGTGTGGTCTGGATACGCCAGCCACGGAAAAGTTCCGTGGCGCCTGCGGCGCAGGGGCGCAATTCTGTTGGCTGGCGGCGCGCCTGTCGAGACCGGCCCGCGGGGCAGGCGCCGCAGGCATGTCACGCGAGGGAGGCGCGCGGGCGGCGGGTCAGTGCGTCGCGAAGCCCTGCTGGCGTTCGATGCGCGTGCGATGCTCGCGCAGGATGCGGCGCACCTCGGGCGCGGCCGGCCGCCCGGCCAGGCGCGCGATCAGCTCGCCGAGCTCGTGCCACTGGCGGCCCCAGCCGAGCAGGCGGATCGCATCGTCGACGATGCGCCCGTCGATCACGTCCTGGCTTTCGCGCACGGCGGGAGCCGCGCTACGGTTGGGAGCTGCCGGCGCCGAAGCGCGGGACGCGGACGCGCGAGACGCGGGGGCGCGGGACGCGGAAGCGCGGGGCGCGGACGCGCGGGACGCGGCGGCCCGGGTTGCGCCGGTTGCGAGGCGCGGCATCTCGCGCGTCGTGTCGTCGGCTTTCTTCGCCTGGCGCGTGCGGGTCGTGGAGTTGAGCACGTCGCGGCGCTCGGCCTCGACCGAGGCGAGCGGAATGAAGCGCTCGTTACCCTGCAGGCCGGCGAGATTGGCGAGGAAGCCCATCACCTCGAGCGCTTCGATAAAGGCGCGGTCGCCCTCGCGGGTGCGCTGCTCGACGAGTCGCGCCAGCGCATCGACACGCTGGCGGGCGAGATCGATGATCCAGCGCGCGGGGCGCTCGTGCTTCGGCCACGGTTGCACGTGCTGGTAGTGCTCGTCGTCGAGCGACGCGTAGCGCGCATGCAGTTCGAGGCTCTGCTGCCAGCGTGCGAGCAGCAGCTGCAGCTGTTGGCCGTCGGGCGAGGGAGCGCGCGGTGCAGGCTCGCCGCGCGGCGAGCCATGTGTGCGGGTCGTGGACATGTGCGCACTGTAGCGACGGGTCGCGCGACCGCCTGCGATACGTCGCACATTGCGAGTGTTCCAATTGCGCGTCGCGAGCCATATGACATATCGGGAGCACAGGCCAGGTGACTCCTGCGCAGGGAATTGCTCGCGAGGCGGTCATCCGGCGGACATGCGCGGACGCGACGGATGCACACGCGCACCAGGCAGCGGAACGGCCGGCATCTGACAAGTGACGGGCAATCATCCCGGCGGCGGCGATCTGCGGCCGCACGTCGCTCGGGACTTCGTCAGCCGAGCCTATTTTTCGCTGTCGCGGGCGTCGGCGGCGCGCTTCGCCTTCGCCGGTGGTCCGTCGCTGCGCACGAGACTCACCACCGGGCAGCTGCCCTCGCGCGGCACGATGATCGTGCTGAAGCGGTCGAAGCTGCCGGGAGGCCTGGTGACGAAGCCGATTGCGGTCGCGGTGCCGAGCCCGATGCAGGGACTCAGCAGCTTCGCGTAGTACCAGTCGCGGTGGTTGTCCTGCACCCAGAGGCCGCGGTCGCGGTCGACGTGCCAGTCGCGGATGCCACCGCGGTCGACAAACGGAATCGACACCTGTTCAGGCTCCGGCAGCGTGTCCTTGGGGTCGGCGCCGCTCGCGCAGATCGGTGCCAGCAGCAGCGCGGCGAGCGCCATCGCCGTGTGTGGCAAATGTGTCTTGTGCATATGGGATGTGCGTCCAGCCGATGAAACCACTGGCTCATTCGACTGTTTTGCGGCCCGGTGGTTCCGGGCCTCGTCTGCGACCGAGGCTGCCGTTATAATCGCAACCAATTGATTTATTGGCGCTCCCTACGGGATTCGAACCCGTGTTACAGCCTTGAGAGGGCTATGTCCTGGGCCTCTAGACGAAGGGAGCGTTGCGCGGCAGTCAGGCCTTGAGGCGCGGTATTATAGAAATGTTGACCTTTACCTCAAGCGGAATGTATCACCTTTGAATTCCTCTCCCGCGCCCCTCGAGGCGCCGGCGCCTCTCGCCCGGATCGTGCCTCGCGACCAGCACACTGTCTCCCGGTCGCAAGTCTCCCCCAACGCGCTGCGCGTGCTCTATCGCCTGAAGGACGCCGGCTATCAGGCCTTTCTGGTCGGCGGCTGCGTACGCGACCTGCTGATCGGCATCGTGCCCAAGGACTTCGACGTCGCGACCAACGCCCTGCCCGAGGAAGTCAGGCGACTGTTCCGCAACTGCCGGTTGATCGGCCGGCGCTTCCGGCTGGCGCATGTGTTCTTCGGACAGGAGATCATCGAGGTCGCGACCTTTCGCGCCGCGAGCGCGCCGCCGCCGGGCGACGATCCGCTGGTGGATCCCGATGCGGAAGAGGGCGACGGGGCTGAGCCGGAGGAGTCCGCGGACTTCGATGCGGATATCGCCGACACCGAGGGCGAGGACTCGCATGTGCTCGACGAGCACGGCCGCATCCTGCGCGACAACGCCTACGGCACGATCGACGATGACGTGTGGCGGCGCGACTTCACCGCCAACGCGCTCTACTACAACATCGCCGATTTCTCGATCTGGGACTACGTCGGCGGCGTCGACGACGTGCTCGCCCGGCGACTGCGGGTCATCGGCGATCCGGAGACACGCTTTCGCGAAGATCCGGTGCGCATGCTGCGCGCGGCGCGTTTCGAGGCCAAGCTCGACTTCACGATCGACCCGCCGGTGGAGGCGGCGATCCGGGAACTCGGTGGCCTGCTCGCCTCGGCGCCGCCCGCGCGGCTGTTCGATGAGACACTGAAGCTGTTCCTCGCCGGCAGTGGCGTGCGCAGCTTCACGACGCTGCGCCGCCTCGGCCTGCTCGATGTCCTGTTCCCGACGGTTGCGGCCTATTTCAGGCAGCACCCGGACAGCCTGGTCGAGCAGTTGCTGCTGCGAGGACTCGCGAATACCGATCAGCGGGTGCGCGACGGCAAGCCGGTGACGCCGACTTATCTCTTCGCGCTGCTGCTCTATGGCCCGATCGCCGCGGCGATCGAGGCGCTGCCGCCGAACCGCTGGCACGAAGCCGGGGCGATCCTCGATGCGTGCGATCGCGCGGCGCGCGACATGAACGCCCGCGTCGCGCTGCCGCGGCGTTTCTCGCTCGGCGTGCGCGAGATGTTTGCACTGCAGCCACGGCTCGAGCAGCCTCGCGGCCGGCGCGCACTGCGCCTGCTCGAGCATCCGCGCTTCCGGGCAGCCTACGACCTGCTGTTGCTGCGCGCGGAACTCGGACTCGCCGCGCCCGAGATCGCGGCGTGGTGGACCCGCCTGCAGGAGGCCGCGCCGGAAGATCGCGACGGCATGGCGGATGCGGTGTCGAAGGGCGGTGGACAGGCCGGTGGTGCCCGCCAGGGCGCGCCGCGCGGCGGACGCCGTCGCCGCCGGCGCGGTGGCGCCAAGCCCGTTGCATGACGCACTGGCGGCCTGCGTACATCGGGGTGGGCAGCAACCTCGGTGACTCCCGCGGGCTGGTCGCCACTGCGATGGATCGCGTCGCCGCGCTTCCGTCGGTTTCCCATTTCGTGCGCGCGCCGGACTACCGCACGCGGCCCTTCGGGCCGGTCGCACAGCCGGATTTCATCAATTCCGCCGCCGGCTTTCTCACGACACTCGGCCCCCATGAGTTGCTCGCGGCACTGCGCGACATCGAGCGCGAGCTTGGCCGCGAGCCGGCCAGGGAGCGCTGGGGCCCGCGCGCCATCGATCTCGACCTGCTTGTGCTGGGCGGCGAGCGCCTGAGCGACCCCGTGGTGACGCTGCCGCATCCCGGTATCGCGCAGCGCGCGTTCGTGCTGCTGCCGCTTGCCGACATTGCGCCCTCGCTCGAGGTGCCGGGAGTCGGCATCGTCTCCGGGCTGCTGCGGGCGGTGTCCACCGAGGGCGCGGAGCGGCTGCCATGACGGCACCCGCGGCACGGGCGGTCCCGGTCCCGCAGAATTACATCGTGGTCGAGGGCCCG
>Ga0116142_10001204_pt1 | contig 31727 bp, 45 predicted proteins | sample AD_UKC033_MetaG_FD_89785 | JGI IMG/M metagenome (GOLD analysis project Ga0116142, IMG submission 89785) | Active sludge microbial communities of municipal wastewater-treating anaerobic digesters from USA - AD_UKC033_MetaG | ecosystem: Engineered > Bioreactor > Anaerobic > Digestate | place: USA... | reverse complement strand
TTAAAACGACAGATTGGTCTAAATATGGTAGTTTAGCAACAAATTCTTGCTATCATCTCGGTAAGTCAAATATTTTTCAAGTAATACAAGATAATATACACATAATTAATCAGCAATGAATTTAGAAGATAAGTTTTTAGAAATAATAGAAAGAAAGCATAAAGAGCTTAATTTAGGGAAAAATTACAATGAAAAATTTTCAAAAGTTAGAGATTTTGAAGCAAATGCAATTGGTCAAATTGGTGAAGAATATATAAAATATGTAATTTCAAGTATTACAAACATTATTGACGATGGTGTAATTCATAATGAATATGATATTTTAACAGAATCAGGATTATATTTTGAAGTAAAAACAGCGAGAAAGGGAAGAACAAATAATACATTTCAATTTAATGGTATAAATCCAAGATATAATTATTTAATTTGTTTAGGTGTTTGTGAAAATGAATTATTATATAGAATTTTTAAAAAATCTGAAATAGTTTATATACATAAAGAAAGAAATCATTTTGTTATTCAAGGAGACTACAAAAGACAATTAGTTCAAATGAACCCTGACAACCAAGTTAATTTTAAACTTACGATAAGTTTGAGAGATTTGTATAATATTTCTAATTTAGTAAATGAATTGAAAGAAAAAATAAAGCCGAACAGATAACAGCAATTTGGCAAAAATGGCGGGTTTATTGCTTAATTGATGTTTTGTGCTTCTATTAATGTTTTGTTTTAAATTGAATGTTCTCGTTTCTTAATCCGCCACTTCGCCAAGTTGCAAAACGTTACATATAGTGGTGAAGATATTGTCAATAAAAAAATTGTGTTTTTGGATAAACCATACTTACAAACATATGATAATGATGTTCCAATGACATTAGGTTCAAATCAAGCGTTAATTTATATTGGTGATAATGATAATGATGACCCAACAAAATCATAGTTTAGAAAAAAAATGGGGTGGTGTTTAATATTTATAATATTATTATAAATATTTGATAATTTTGTAACATTTTATATCTTTGCATCGTATTTAGAAAAAATAGTAATTATAATTTAAAATAAAAATAACTATGAAAACGATATTAAAAAATAATTTAACTTCCTTTTCGACTAATAATCGAAATAATATCACAATATCAATTTTTTGTGGTAGTGGAAGAAATATTGTCGGGTTTATGGTTTGATTTATTTTAATATAAAGAAATGACAATAAACCCGAATCATAAAAAATTCGGGTTTTTTTGTTCTTTGAAATTTTGGGTCTTTATTTGTCAGGATACCTAAGTGGTTGAAAGGGATGGTCTGCAAAACCATTTGCAATGCACACGTGGGTTCGAATCCCACTCCTGACTCAAATTCGGCAGATAACCAGCATGTCTGATACACATGACTAAGGTAATTGGTTGAAAATATGGGTTCAAATCCCATTCTGCCGACATTTTGGAAGATAGCGTCCAATGGTGGGCAAGCGGACTTGAAATCCGTGCCATCGGTTAAACGATGAGGGTTCGATTCCTTTATCTTCCTCTAAATACTAGGTGAAATGGGTGAGTGGTTGAAACCAGCAACCTGCTAAGTTGCCGTACATATTCAATGTACCGAGAGTTCGAATCTCTCTTTCACCGCAAATATCTTAAACTGCAATTTAAGATATTTCTCACACAATACTACTATAAACAATTAAATTGTTGCAGCAATTTATTGATGTTGAGTGTGTGAATCTCTGCTTTGCATAAGATGCTACATTTTAATATTCAGTGTATTTTAATGTATTTCATATGTTTAATAACTTATTAAATAACATTATTTTCGGAGATATTATAGTGTTTGAAATAACACAAAATGAATGAGTATGAGGCTCATAGCAGAGATTATTTTGGAACGATAACACAATGGTAGTGTGCTTGGCTGAAGACCAAGAAATACAGGTTCAATTCCTGTTCGTTCCACAATTGCAGGTGTAGCATAATGGATAATGCATCTGTCTTCTAAACAGATTATTGGTGGTTCGAATCCACCCACCTGTTCTAAAATAAAGTAATTTTTTTGTAAGAAATGTTAATAATAATCATATTAAAAATAATTCAAATAATTGCAGGTGTAGCATAATGGTTAGTGCATCTGCCTTCCAAGCAGAACTTTGGTGGTTCGAATCCACTCACCTGCTCAAATTAATGACCCGTAGCGTAAATTGGTTAACGCAGTTCACTCATAATGAAAAGACTAAGGGTTCAAGTCCCTTCGGGTCAACTAAATGCACAGATGGCTGAATGGTTTAAGCACTTGACTGTTAATCAAGGTGATATAGGTTCGAATCCTATTCTGTGCGCTAATTAATAATGCCAGATTAACTCAATTGGTAGAGTGCCATACTTGTAATATGGAAGTTAAGAGTTCGAATCTCTTATCTGGCTCAAAATTTCATATTAAATAGAAACACCTGTAGCATAATGGATAATGCACCTAACGTTTTGCGTATATATGTCAGGTGGCGATTAGAAGCACAAAACTTAACTATACTACAAAAATAAATTAAAATAATAAATGTTGAATATACCACTGAACCCGCCACTTGCATATACACGCTGTTAGTTGCAGTTGCGGTTTATTTACCACGAACTTTCAATCGAAGCACCCAATAAGACATTTTTTTATTCTTTTTGTGTGGTGGAATTAGTCCCAAAATATATCATCTAAATGTATATCAAATCCTTGTAAATATTTAAAAACTTCTTCCAATGAATCGTACTTATTACCTTCACCAATTTGACCCCAACTAACATATTGATTATCTTCTTTTGTTACGTGTCCAAAATATCTGTTATTTTTTCTGATTGTGAAAACATCTCTATCGAGATTATTATTTTCCTTAATAATCTGTTTTACGATATTGCGTAATTCATTTAATGTAATTTTCTTTGTTGCCATAATATTTTATATATATATAAATAGTCACAAATTCAAAAAAATATCGTATATTTGTAGCGTGGGATAAAAAAAAGAATAAAAATATTTCCACTGAACTCAATTTGAAAGATGAACGTAGTAATTGCAACTAACTACGGATTAGGTCAATGGGGGTTCGATTCCCTTCAGGTGTTCAATTTGCAGGTATCGTATAAAGGCTTATTATGTCGGCTTGCCATGCCGAAGATGACAGTTCGAATCTGTCTATCTGCTCTAATTATGTTATTCATATACAAAAAAAAATCTTATTTAAATAACTTTTTTATATTATATTTTTTTTATTTCTTAATTGTTATTATATTTGTAAAAAAAAATAACAACAAAAAATAATATATTATGATTACAGAAAATGGAAACGAATTAAAAATTTTTAATAATTTTGTTTTTGACCAATCATTACCAAAATATAAAAAGGGATTATCAAATAATTTTATTACTCTTAATGATTCTAATGTTGGTATTAGTATTGGCTTTCCAGATATTGGTGATGATATCACTATAAATAATAATAACATATATCAACTTAAAAAAACATTTAAAGAAAAAATATTACATTGGATTATAAAAAAATTAGATAAAAAAAATAAAACACAACCAAAAAAAATAATAAATGTATTTGATTTTTTTAAAGAATTTTCAAAATCGTATAAAGAATTAGTATCAATTCTCGATATTTCAACATATTATGAGGATGTTATAAAAAAAGCAAAAATTAGTGGTCAAATAGCATTAATTGAAAAACTTGAATCTAATTTAGATATTATCAAAGAAGAATCCAAATTAGTTTCTATTGGTTTAAAAAAATATGTTACTGAAAAACAAACAATATCATTATATAAAAAAGTTGGCGAAGATAAAAACTTAAAGTTAACATGGATAAAAAATTTTGGTAGAATTATTCCTGATGATATTATAAAAATAAAAAAAGATTTAGACGATAAAGAAATTTTTGATAATTATGTAATTCTTCATTATGACCCTGAAAATAATGGGGATATTTTAACTAAAAAAGAAATTGAAATAATAAAAGACCCAATTCTTTTTGGAGTTTTAAATAAAAGTAGAAAATTATATTATGTTGCTGATTGGATTGATGAATATTGTGATTTAACACTTGATGAAATGTTTACAATACTTAAAGATAAAGTTTCTAAAATTAATAATAATTCAATTAAATCATATATTGATAATATAACAATCTAATTTAAATAATAAACATTTTAATAAAATTACCTTCTGTTGAAGAAGGTGGTCTTATTGCTTTAATGTTATTAGAATTAAACGACAATAAATTAAATGAAAACGAAGAAGCATTTTTTATTTCTAGTTTTGAAGAATGTTTAAAATATTTACATAAACCAACTAAAATAAAAAGAAATAAAAATGGCATTACTTTTAAAAAAAGATGTGGTAAGAGAAACTTTTAGTGTGACAGATATTAAAGGGAATAAAATTATAGTTACATTAAAAGCAGGTGATATGTTAGAATTTAGACCCAAAGGAAAAAGATATAGATATGATGTACCATTGGCTGCTTGTTTTAATTTGGCAATGATATTTACAGCACAAGAAAAATATAATGAACGTTTGAAAAAATATGAAGAAGGTAAAAAATTAGGACGTAAAACGAAAAGACCCAAAAGACCACCAAAAATTTTCAATGAAAAATTATATCAATCGTTAAAATTAATATAATACTTCACATACTATTTATATTAATATTGGTTAATTATTAAATAATATGTGGGAATATAATAGATTTACAAAAGAAATAATTAAAATTTCTGATTTGATTGATTTTATGAATGAATTGGGTAGTAATAATTGGGAAATTATTTATTATAATGAAACAAAAGAAAAAAAAATAAATTCTCCGTATATAATAACAATTATTGCAAAAAAAATAAAATAATTTTGTAACAAAAATTAAAATTGTTCGTATTATTTATAAAAAACTAATACAATGAAAAAGAAAAACACTAAAGTTCAAATAACTGAAATTTTTAGCGCAAAAACAGGTAATGATTGGAATCGTCATTTTCTTGGTACATTAAAAAAAGAAAGAGATTCTAATGACAATTTAATAAATTATGGTAAAATTTTCGTAAAATATAAAAAACACGATGGTTTTGTTTTATCAATGGGAAAGGATGAAAAAGAACTTGGTAATTTTTTAGATGAAATGGTTTATTGGGTTTTGGATAAAAAACTACACAAATTTAAAGGTGTCTTCTTTAAAAAATATGGATTTGAATACCACATGAATTAAAAAATAAATATGGGATTAACTCTGCGATTCAAGAAAATACTCAAAAAGGGTAAAAAATACTCAAATATATGCAACTTTTTCAAAAATTGAAAGTATTTATATATGAAGAATAAGATAAATATAAAAAAGACAATAGAAACAATGAAAGAACAAAATCTACGAGTTCTGTCTATTGATAAGGAAAATATGATATACACATGTAGTGACGGTAATGAATACCCACTTATGGATGGTATGGAAGATTTAACCGTAGACGAGTTGCAGAAACATTTGGATAATGCAAAACAAACAACCTATAATATACTGAAACAAATCGAAGAAGACAATGGATAAACTATTAACATTGGAGGAAACCAAACATATCCTTAATGTCAGTAAATCCACGCTTCAACGATGGGATAATTCAGGAAAGTTAGTCGCATTAAGGACGGAAGGTGGGCATAGACGATGGAAACAAAGTGATATTGATAAACTAATCGGTGAAAAAAACGAACCCCCTGAGCCGTCCAAAAAGGAATATGTTGTTGCCACTTATGCGAGGTGTTCAACTCCTGACCAAAAAGCACACGGTGATATTGAACGCCAATCTGATAGAATCTTTGAGTATTGTGTAAAACGTAAATATCGAGTTGAGCACATTATAAAAGATATGGGTAGTGGCTTGAATGACAAACGAAAGGGGTTTGTTAAACTATGTAAACTCGTTATCGACAGAAAGATAGACAAGGTAATTATTGAGCATAAAGATAGACTGACAAGATTTCAGTATAATCTGATTGAACTGTTTTTCAATAGTTATGGAGTTGAAATTGAATTGCTTGATAAGACAGAGTACACAGAACAACAGGAATTGGTGAATGACATGATGATGTTGATTGCAAGTTTCAGTGGAAAAGTATACAGCCTACGAGCAAAGGAGAATGCTAAAAAGAGAAAGGAAAAGAAAGATGTTTAAACACTATTCGCACAAAGAACTGATTGCCACGATTATTAAACATAATAATAGCATTGTTAACACTAATTTAAATCTTTGCATTACAAATTACCATAAAGTTGTTGATAATATAGAAGAAAATTATGCTTCAATAATAATTGGTAGTGAGCCACAATACGATGGCGAAACTACAAGCGTAGCAGATAGTGTTGATGATTTACAATATTGCCATCTTGATAGTGGGGTGATAAAATACTCTAAAGAAAACACAACGGAAATTCCACAACAATATATTCCTGATGAATTATTGTGCATTTTAAATACATTATATAAAGATAAGATTATTAGATGATTATACAAAGTAAATATAGCAAGGGATTTGTCTCACATAATTTAACTCATAAGAAATATGATGAGTTATATTCCTTTGCTGTATCTATTCGTAATCATAAAAACAGGGTATCACAATACGTATGCAATGATTTATTACACTTCTTGGAATACAACAAATACCAATTCCTAAAAGAAATGCGTGCAACATTTAGTGGTGATATACCGAGTTCATTTGACGCACAAGCATATCAACAGGTATTTGATGCCTATCAAAATAAATTTGAAGGAATACAACGCAAATTGAAATTCGAAAATGTATCTTTCAAAGGATTTGAGTTTTATAAGCGTGATACCAAGAAAAACAAGAAAGGTGATGTAAAGAAAGTAGTTACCAAGCACACCGATACTCCACTATCCACATGTCTAACTTATCTTGCAAGATACGGGAATGATAGTATTGCAGAATATATAACAAACGTGATGGAGTACGGGGGATGTGATGATAAGAAAAGAATGTTCTATGAGAATATATTAAGATGTATTGAAAAATTTGGTTTCGATAGGCTATATACATTAGCACTATCCAAACGAAACAGAACATTATCACATTATACAGAACATCCAATAGAATTTAAATCATTAACGTTTAGCGGTAGAAGTAGAAAAACAAGAATAGTTGACCACAATTCACATTACGGGTCAGTAATAAACAGTTATATATCACTATCAGGAATAGGAAGAAAGTCATTTGATATACCAGTGAAATTTAGTAAGGATTATCACGGTAAAATGAAAGACTATTTCAAGACAAACCCTGACTACGAATATACGTTGACTTTTGATGAGAAGTTCAAAAAAGTTTGTGTATATTTATGCAAGAACGGTGAACGATATATACCACAAGCAGGGGATAATGTAATCGGTATAGATGTTAATTGCAAACACAATTTGTTTAGCCTATCTGACGAAATTACATATGATTATGACAGGAAACTTGTTAATGATTATTGCAAATTCTGTTTAGAAATAGACAAACTGAAAGAAGATAAACAATACAAAATAGGTAAGCGTAAACAACAGAAACTCGATACGTTGAAGGTTAAAATTGTTAAGTCCGAGCAACAACTTATTGCCAATATGTGTAAAACATTGCAAGCACAAGGTGTTAGCCATATTGTAATGGAGGATTTGGACAATGGGTTTGGTAAGTGTTATGTGAAAGATGCAGACAATGAAGATATAAACTACAATAGAAAGGTTAAGTTCCTTGGTTTAAGTAGTCTGAAACAAGAGGTAGAACATATTGCAAGGAAATATGATATTGCGGTTTCTACTGTACATGCGAGTTATACATCAAAAATGTGTCCTATATGCGGTTGTATTGAGGACGAGAATCGCCCAAATCAAGAAACATTTAAGTGTGTTGAATGTGGATATGAAACAAATGCAGATTTTAATGCTGCGAATAATATAAAGAACAGAGTGTGTGAAGCCGTGCTTCGCAATGCACTCTTAAAACAACTTGATAATGGTGCTTATGAACCAAAGAAACTTAAACGTGAGAAGGTAAAAGAAGTGCTATTATCGCTTCGAAGAAGCCTGCAAGAAAATGTAGGTAGTGAATGTAACAAATGTAGTGTGACTATATTTGAATATGTTTAGTTCTTCGGATTTGAATTACTTAAACGTACCTATCCAATATCTAAATTTGATAGATATTGTGATGGGTATTTTTTTATTATTAACAATACAAGTGAAGAAGAAAGAATTGAATTGGATATTGATATAACTAAACTTCAAAAAATAATAAAATCTGGTGAAAAATACATATATCAAGTAGCAAAAGAAAATAAAGAATTTAAGGTAATGTGTTTGTCTTTCAGTAATTATGGAATAATAAGAAAAAAAATATTTGGTTTAGATGATGAATAATTAATTATTTTTTTGTATTTTTAATATTATTTATATATTTTTACAAAAAAAAATAAGAAACAATAATACTAAATGAAAATGTTAGAGAATTTAAACGAATTAAACAACGAAGAATTTAATAATTTATCTGATGAAGAAAAACGTAAAATAATCATTGAAAAACTAAAAAAAGATAGAAATAGATTTATCAAAATTAAGCATATTGGTAACAAAACCATTAATAATTATGGGACAAAATTTAAAAAAGAAAGAAAAAGAAAAAATGTTCAAGCACGTAAATCTAGAAAAAGAAACAGAAAATAAAATAATAAATTATAATTATTATAATGTTCCATCCAACGAACATTTTTGGACTGATTTAAATCAAATTTTAAATTATCTTAAATATAATGAAATAAGAGATAATTTTGATATTAAATATTTTATAATTGGACTTTATAATACTTTAGATTATGGTTTGGATATTATTGGCAATTTTGATGATTTTTTGACAAAAAATGAATTAAATGTCAATAAACCTTTTACTAATATAAATGAAATTATTTTATTTATATCATCATCTGATTTTAATCAGACAATATTGAAAAAAAGAATTGAAAATACAATAAACGCAGGATTTAAAATTTCAATATTAAAAAAAATAGATGCGTTAAAATATAATGAAATTGTAAAACAAGAAATAAAAAATGTTAAAGGACTAATAAATGAAATCGATAAAATTTTTGATGATATATCTGAAAATTACAACGATAATTCATATAACATATATATGATGTTAATTAATTTAATTAAAACATCAACAAACAATTTAATTAATTATTCTAATTTATTAAATTTTAAACATGAATAATATTGATTTAAATAATACGTATTGGGATAGAATAACTGGATATGTTTCTGAATTACGTATTGATGCACGGTGGATTTTACGTAATAATGATGATAATAAACCATATGGTTCACTTAGAATTGTATCACATCCTGATTTACCACCAGGTTATCTTAGAGCCTTTTTCACATATATTTCATCAATAAAAAAGAAAACGGATGAAGAAAAAATTCAAACAATTGAAGATTATATGATTACTGAAAGTGAATTAGAAATATATTCAATAGATAATTCAATTGATACAGAAACTCAAAAATTTGAAGCACCCCATAAAGAATTAGAAAAAATGTTTGGGGTTAAAATATTTTAATATTATTACTAACAAAAAAAAACATGAAAGAAAATTCTGATTTTTTAACAAATAAGGGTAATGCTATTCGTTATAATCAAAATAAATTAAGATATGATTTAGTTGAACCTAATGCTTTTAAAGATTTTGTTGAGGTATTAACTGATGGGGCAAAAAAATATTATGACCGTAATTGGGAAAAGGGATTTAGTTGGACATCTGTTTTAGCATCATTAAAAAGACATATAGCAGCATTTGAATTGGGTGAAGATTATGACCCAGAATCTGGAAGATTACATGTTGCCCATGCTGCATGTAATATACATTTTTTAAATGCATTTTATCATATTTTTCCTCAAGGTGATGATAGACCAAAAAAATTTTTAAAAATACCTAAAATTGGTTTGGATATTGATGGTGTTCTTGCCGATTTTAGTGGTGCATGGTCAAAAAAATACCCTGAAATATCAAAACATCCAAATTCTTGGTTTTCTGACAGAAAAATGATTGAAAGATTTAATGAAATGAAAAAAAATAACGAATTGGATGATTTTTATTTAAATATTGAACCATTAATACTACCAAATGAACTTTTGTTTGAACCACATTGTTATATTACATCAAGACCTGTTGATAATAAAATTACTGAAAAATGGTTAGATAAATATAAATTTCCAGCAAAACCCGTTTATACTGTTGATGTTAGAATAAGTAAAGTTGAAATAGCAAAATCATCTGGTGTTGAAATTTTTATAGATGATTCATACGATAATTTTGTAGATTTAAATAATAATGGTATTTTTACATACTTATTTACTGGTTCATGGAATATTAAATATGATGTTGGTCATATGAGAATTAATTCATTGAACGAATTACCATTCTTTAAAAAATAAAAAAAATATTAACTGTTTTTTATTTATTAATTTATTCAAAAACTATTTATAGTTATTAATAATAGTGGTATGGGTAATATAATAGAAGATATTTTTGAGGACGTTGATATTAAACCAAAAAAATCTAAAGTTGTTATAAAATGGATTATTAGAATTTCTATTTTTTTAATAACAACAGCATTTATTGTTGGTAAACTTACTATTAAACATCAAAATAGATTGAATATAATTGAAAAAAAAATAGAAAACAATAAATTTGAAATTGAAAACAATAAGAAAGAAATAATAAAAACAAACGAAAAAATGGAATGTAATTTTGATAAATTAAATAATAAATATGATAAATTAAATAATAGATTCGATAATTTTTTAATTTTTCAAAATTATGAAAACAAAAAAAAATAAAAAATATGAAAATATGTCCCGAACAATATACAAAATTAAATTTTATTGAACTATTAAAAAATTCCAATGTTGATGAAATAATTATAAAAAAAATGAATAAATTACCAGAAACAATTAATGTTAATGGTAATGAATTTAATATATATATTAATGTCACAAAATATGGTATTGAAAACCCAAAATTTAATTATGAATTAAATTATTATTCAGAAGATATAATTGAATTTCTTTTCTATTCAAAAGTTTTTAATGATATTGAATTAAGTCTTAATAATTTGCTTTGTAATTTAGTGAATATTAAAGTATTAAATATTGAAGAATTAATTGATGAATAAAACAACAATTTGTGTAATTAGTGATACACATTCTAAGCATAATCAAATTAAATATTTACCCGATGCAGATGTTATAATTCATTGTGGGGATATTACAACAATGGGTTATGAACATGAAATTCGTAATTTTTTTAATTGGTATTCAAATTTATATCAATATGAATATAAAATATGTATTGCAGGAAATCATGATTGGCTATTTGAATCTAATAGAATGATTGTAAAAGAATTATTACCAGATAATATTATTTATTTAGAAGATTCTGAAATTATCATTAATGATTTAAAATTTTATGGTACACCCGTTTCGAAAATGTTTTTTAATTGGGCATTTAATCGTCATGAAAATAAATTGAAACAACATTGGTCAAATATTCCTGATGATACTGATATTCTAATAACACACGAATTACCATTTGGAATTCTTGATTATAGTAAAAAAATTAACGAAAATATTGGTTCTAAATCATTATATAAACAAGTAAGTAAAAAAATTAAACCATTAGTACATACATTTGGACATAATCATAATGGACATGGTATTTTATTTGAAAATAATATAACATATATTAATGCATCTATTTTAAACGATAACTATACAATTCAAAATAAACCAATACTTTTTGAAATTGAAAATAATAAAGTTAATATTCTTAAATATTAATAATTAAACCTGTTTTATTTACTTTCTTTCAAATAAACATTTATAAACTTCGTATTTATAAAAAAAAATAAAGGTTTTTATAAAACCATTTTATTAAATACGATTTATAATGTACGTAATTAATTCAAAAAGATTTAAAAAGAAAATATTACCAGAAATACCAAAAGGTTGTGCATTTGCAACAAAAATACATCCAAGATGGAACAAAAATAATACTTATTATGGAACAAACAATTTTAAATTGGATTTTAGACCAAGTGGTTGTTTAGCAAGAATAACAATTTTTGAATCTTCTGAGTATTGGAACTATTCATATTTAGGAAGTGAATTTGATATTTGGTTAAGAGGTACTTGGAATAATGCGAATGCACAAACACTTTGGAATAGTAATCTCTGGTTTTTTAAATGGGTTGGTAGTGGTGGTGGTGTTACTACATCATTTGCAACAAAAAATTGTGCATATTCAATTAGAGCATGTAAAACATATGAGGGTGAAGACGTTCCAGATGGAACTATATTTTCAAATGCATACACGGATGGGGATGGAAATAATTATAATGCCGTTAAAATAGGAACACAACTTTGGATAACAGAAAATTTAAAAACCACTAAATTTCAAGACGGAACACCTATTACTTTGGGTACTAGTGTTTCTGATTTTCAATATAATGATACAACACCATTATATACTTTTTATGAATATAATACCAAAGGTACTACATATAAAGATGCTTATGGTGGTTTATATAATTGGTATTGTGTTAATAATAATATTGTTAGTGGTGATAGTTGGAATGTGTGTAGTGGAAATGATTTAAATACTTTAAAAGAATATTTAATAAACACTAAATGGCGTGATGAAGTAATAACAACCAATAACATTGGAAGATATGTTAGGTCTTGTAGACAAGTTGACCATCCGTTAGACATATATTTTAAAACTACATGGAATATACCAAGTAGTGGTTATAGTTTTACATATCCCGTAGCATCATATGAAGATGGTAATTATAACTATTCAATTGATTGGGGTGATAATACAGAAGTTGAAGATTATTATGATGATACACCACCAACTCACATATATGAAAAAGCGGGTAATTATACAATCAAAGTAAGTGGTTCTTTACCTAGATTTGCCATTGCTAATGGTAGCATGAAATCACTATTGCTTGGTGTAGAAAATTGGGGCGATGTTGGATTCAAATCAATGGCATACATGTTCCAAGGTGTTACAAATAATATAGAAATACCCAATACCCTGACTGGACATAAAGATGTAACTAGTATGGAAGGTATGTTTTTTAGTGCAACTACTTTTAATGGGGATATATCTAATTGGGATGTTAGTAATATAACTAATATGAAATATATGTTTAGAAATTCATCATTCAATCAGGATATTGGTAGTTGGAATGTTAGCAAAGTAACTAACATGGATGCTATGTTTTATGGAACACCTTTTAATCAAGATATTGGTAATTGGAATGTTAGTGCTGTTACTAATATGTCTTCTATGTTTATGTATTCTTATGAATTTAATCAAGACATTGGTGATTGGAATGTTAGTAAGGTAATTGGCATGAGTTATATGTTTTATAGTGCTACTACTTTCAATCAAGATATTGGTAATTGGAATGTTAGTGCTGTAACTAATATGAGTTATATGTTTCGTTACGCTACTAATTTTAATCAAAATATTGGCAATTGGAATGTTGGTAATGTTACTAATATGGTTTATATGTTCGCTAATATTAAATTTAATAAAGATATTGGTAATTGGAATGTAAGTAAAGTAACTAACATGAGTAATATGTTTTATAATGCATCTAATTTTAATCAAGATATTGGCAATTGGAATGTTAGTAATGTAACTAATATGGCTCAAACTTTTCGTCTTGCTCAAAGTTTCAATCAAGATATTGGTAATTGGAATGTTAGTGCTGTTACTAATATGTCTTCTATGTTTAGAAATTCATCATTTAATCAATATATTGGTGATTGGGATGTTAGTAATGTTACTAATATGGATTATATGTTTTATAGTGCTACTAATTTCAATCAAGATTTATCTGGTTGGTGTGTAGAAAATATTACAAGAGAACCAAGGGATTTTTATAATGGTTCAATTTGGCATCCTAGTTTACAACCACAATGGGGTGAACCTTGTTAGTAAAAAAAATAATAAAAAAATATTTTTAATATGTTAAATATTATTACTATTATTAAAGAAGAAATCAATAAATTTCTTAAAGAAAGTGAAGAAGAAATTGATTATGATTTGTATTATTTATATTTTGAAACAATAAATAATATATTATCTGATTTTTTAGAACACAAAAAAATGGGCATAAAAGAACAGCCTTGGGTTGTTATACCATTTCCAAGATTAAAAAAAATATGGGAAGATTTTATGCGAAATGGTTTTGTTAGGGATATTAGAGGTTTGGAAATGATTGAAAATATTGTTCAAAACAATATAATTAAATTATATGCCAACACTGTATTATGTGGTCATACTAGTATAAATCCAGATGATGAATTTGAAGAATTTGGTTTTACTGAAGAAGACCGTGATGATTTTTATGATTATATTGATAAAATAAGTGATTATGCTTTTTCTGATTTTGGTGGTAGAAGACTTGGTTTATTAACATTACTTAAACAATTAAGAAAAGCAAAAACACCCGAAGAAAAAATAGTAATAATTGACCAAATTTTAAATGTTGCACATCAAAGGTCTGATTTAGCATCTTGGTTTATTGAAGGTGGTAGTTATTCTTTAAGCAAATTAAGTGGTGATATTTCAAATAATAATTAAAAATAAAAAAAATAAAACTTATGATTTATGTCTATTGATGAACTATTTAAAAAATTAAAAGAAGAATTTGGTTCGGAAGAATATGGTGAATTTATTTTAAATAACAATAGTATAATTTGGGAATTTGAAATAACAAATTATGACAATAATTTAGATTCAGAAAATGAAGAAATGGATGATGATTATTATTATGAAAGCAGTTCATATTCTAACGAAGATTCTTATGAAGATTTTAATGATATTAAAGAACGTATTGAATTTTTTTTAGATGATTTGAATGTATTTGAAGAATTTTCAATATTAGAACCTAAATTTATTGGTAATTATAAATTTATTTTCAAAATAATTAAAAATTAACGTAACAAAATATTATTAATTTCGTAATTAAATTTATATTTGCATATAATAATAATTATAATTTTAATAATATTTTAATGATATGGGTGGTAAAGCGTTAAACAAATTTGGTGTTTATACTGAAAGAAAAAATAGTAAAGAATTTAGAAAAATTAGAAATGAAATTCAAAATATTCTTAATACTAAACTTCAGTTAATATCAAAAAGTGTATTATTTTATAAGACCAAATCAAATCATGGTGATTTGGATTTGTTAATAAAAATTCCAAAGGGTTTTCATATTAAATGGTATGATTTCATAAAAAAAACATTCCAACCCAATGGAATTTATTCAAACGGTAATGTTTATTCTTTTGATTACGATAATTTTCAAATAGATTTTATTTTAATAAAAGAAGAATATTGGGAAATTGCTCAAATTTATTTTGCATATGACCCATTAGGAAATATTATGGGTAAAACATTTCATAAATTTGGTTTATCGTATGGATGGAAAGGACTATATTATAAATATAGAAATCATGATGGAATCAACATAAAAGATATTCTAATCACAAGAAATCCACAAAAAATTTTTGAATTTGGTGGGTATGATTTTGAAAGATTTATTGTTTCAGGTTTTGATTATCTTGAAGAAATTTTTGAATATTGTATTAATAGTAAATATTTTAGTTCGGATATTTTTCAATTTAATAATTTAAAAACAATTGATAAAAAAAGAAATAGAAAAAGAAATTCATATAAAAAGTTTTTAGAATATATTAATAATAAAAATATTAATAAATTATATTCTTTTAATAAAGATAAAAATTTTTATATTGAAATGATTAATGATTTTTTCCCTGAATCAAATTTAATTGATATTTTAAAAATTTTGGATTTAGAGTGCGAAAAAAAGAAAACCATTTCCAATAAATTTAATGGTAATATTGTAATGGAATGGTTGCCCGAATTAAAGGGTGTTGAACTTGGTAGAATTATTTCATTATTTAAAAAATCATTTATTGAATCATATGATGATTACATTTTAAAAACAGAAATTAGTAAAATAAAAGAAGATTTTTTTAAAATTTATGACAAAAATAAAAGAAAATAATAATACATTAACATTAGGAAGTAATCAACTAAATGTTGAAAATTGGAATGTTTATCATCCAAATGGTAAACATATGTTTACTTGTGGTGAAAATAGGGCTAATTGGTATTTAAAAAGAAATCTTGCAATAATTTTTGATAAAAATAAGATAAAATTAACATTTACCCCTAAAGGATATGGTTTTTCTGATAATGAAATGTTTGGTAGAACTAATAGGGAAATAAAGTGTGTTGTTTCTGGGAAAACAGAAGAACTCCAAAGACATCATATTGTTCCATATTGTTTTAGAAAGCATTTTCCCGATAAATTTAAGTCAAAAAATCATCATGATGTTGTTTTAATTAATCGTGAGATTCATAATGAATACGAAAAACATGCAGATGAATTTAAAAATAAAATAATAAATGATTTTAAATTAAAGACAATTAAAACATTTAATAATGAATATACAAAAAAACTAAAAGAAGAAACTAAAGATTCTTTTATTATTTTAAATAATATACAATCAATTCTAAAGAGAAATGTAAATATGCCAAATAATCTTAAAATAAATAAACTAAAATTAATTTCAAATAAAATAGGAATTGGTTTTGATTTTTTGGTTAAATTAAATTACATTCAATTTTTAAAACTTTATCTTCTTATAAAAAAATACCATACAGAAAAAATTAAAAATTTTAAAAAAAGAAATAAAAACAAATATGATTATGGTTTTCATGTTATAAATAAACTTAAAACAGATAGTGATATTATGAATTTTATAAAAAAATGGAGAATTCACTTTCTTGAAACTATGAAACCCAAATACATGCCAAAAGGTTGGTCTGTTGATTTTAGAATAAAAACCAAATAATTTGTTTAATTTGAATTATTGAATTAAATTTGTAATTATTTTTTTATTTTTAAATATGATAAAATATTTATATTTGTTGGGTTTTATTAAATTTAAAACTATGTATTCAAATTCTAATAAAGAATATAAAATTATTATAAATAATAAAAAAAGAAATTACTTAAATTTTTCATTACATAAAATTTTTGATACAATAAGCACTTATATTATTTATAAGAAAACAATCTTTTTTTAAGAAAAAAATAACAATTAAATATGTAAAACTATGATTAATCATTCAGCACTTTTAGATTTTGACGATATTCTTATTGTTCCTAAAACAAAAACATCAATTGAAAGTAGATATTCTGGTATTTCACTACCATCCAAATTACCATTATTCACTGCACCAATGGACACGGTTGTTGATTTAAATAACATGGAAGTTTTCGAAAAAAATAAAATTAATGTTGTTTTACCTAGAACCATAAATTATACCCAATATATAAATCATAGGGCATTTAAAACAACCTCAAACGTTTTTATTAGTATGGGTTTTGATGATTTAAATTCTTTTGAAGAAAAAGAATTTAACATACTTCCAAATAATCCATATATTCTAATTGATGTAGCAAATGGACATATGGAAAAAATAGTAAAATATGCAAAAACAATAAAAAAACAAAAACCCAATGCAATAATTATGGTTGGGAATATTGCAAATCCTGAAACATATAAATGGTATTTTGAAAGTAATTGTGTTGATTATATTCGTTTAGGAATTGGAAATGGAAATGGGTGTTTAACAACTAAACAATCTGGTATTGGATATCCAATGGCATCATTAATTCATAACACATATAAAATAAAAAAAGATTTAATGAAAAAAGAACCAAATATTAATCCACCAAAAATAGTTGCAGATGGTGGAATGAAAAATTATTCTGATATTGTTAAAGCATTAGCATTAGGTGCTGATTATGTTATGCTTGGTAGTATTTTTAATAAAGCACTTGAAAGTTGTGGTAATAATTATCTTTATAATATTAAAATAAATAAAAATACTGCAAAAAGACTTTTTCATTTAGGTTTTCCTGTAAAAAAATATTTTAGAGGAATGAGTACAAAAGAAGCACAAAAAGCAATGGGAAAATCAAACTTAAAAACATCTGAAGGTGTTGTTAGATATAGAAAAATTGAATACCTTTTAAATACTTGGGTTGAAAATTTTGAACATTATTTAAGAAATGCCATGAGTTATTCAAATGCTAAAACATTAGATGATTTTATTGGTAAAGCAGAAATATCCATAATTACAGAAAATGCATATAAAAGATTTAATAAATAAAAAAGAATAACCATGAAATTTGAAACAATTGCCGATTGGTGCAAATGGCTAGAAAAAAATTTCAGTAATGAAATTATGATACCAACATTACCTGTTATTATTAGATTAGATGGTAATAATTTTCATAATTGGACTAAAGGATTAGAAAGACCTTTTGATTTAAAATTAATTGAATTAATGACTGAAACAACCAAATTTTTAGTTCAGGAAACAAATGCCGTTGTTGGTTATACACAAAGTGATGAAATTACATTAATTTTATATTCAAACGATAAAAATTCTTTAATTTATAACGATGGTAAAAAACAAAAAATAGTTTCAAAACTTACTGCAAAATGTGTTAATTTTTTTAATGAAAAAAGAAAAGAATTATTACCAAAACATAATAAAACAGCAATTTTTGATTGTAGAATTTATCAAACAGCAACATTACATGATGCTTGTATTCAATTACTTTGGCGTGAAAATGATGCGATTAGAAACAGTATTTCAATGTTAGCACAAAGTTTATTTTCACACAAAGAGTTACAAAATTTAAATACAACTGAAATTCAAAATAAAATGATGTTAGAAAAGGGTGTAAATTGGTCTAATTTAAACAGTAAGTTAAAAAGGGGTACGTATGTTAAACGAATTAAAACATCTAAACCTTTTACTAAAGAAGAATTAAAAAACTTACCACCGTTGCATCAAGCCCATAAAAATCCAGATTTGGTTATTGAACGTTCAGTTATTAAAGAAATTGAATATCCAATATTCAATACAATAAAAAATAAAATAGATGTTATTTTCTTTGATAAAGAACCATTAACTGAAATTATTCATATGGATTTATGTAAATAAAAAAATATTATGCATATAATCAAAATAAATGGAAACTATAGGATAAAAAACAGACAACATATAACAGAATTAAATCAAACAAATTTTTCTGGTTTAACAATTGTTGTTATTTTAAGAGAAAAGGATTTTTTGGATTTAAATAAAATACAAAAAAAACTTATTGGATATCGTATTGAAAAAATTTATATTCCTTTTGAATATTTTCGTTCTTATGATGAAAAAGAAATTATTAAAAATTTCTAAATATATTTTGATAAAGGAATGGTTAATATTTCATATTATTAAAAAATAATTTAATATTATAATAATTTTTTATTTATTTAAAATTTTATTATTTTTGTAAAAAAAAAATATCATGGATAAATTTATAAAATATAAAAGGGTTGAAAAAACCTTTAAAAAAGATGCGAATGAAAATGAATATAATACACAAGATTTTTTTGATGATGTTATTAAAGAAGGTTTTGAAGTAATTTATTATAGAGAAGAAGAAAAAGAAAATAATATACTGAAAATTGTTCTTTTTTTAGGAAAAAGAGGTAGATATTCAACAATACTTTAAAAATAATATTGATTTAATATTATATTAATATGAATAACAATGATATATTAAGAATTAATAATACGTATTTAGTTAAAAGATTTTCTAACATTAGTTCTGTTACAATAATAAATATAACCAATAAAGCATATAAAATTTTATGGAATGCTGATTTAAATAAAGAAAAAAATAATTTCACTTGGGAATTAATTAATGAATTTCATAGAGATTATGATATTCTTGAAAATATTTCTGATTTTATATCAGTAAACACACAAAAAGAAAATTTTTTAAATATTGAAATTGAATTAATTCCATGTCCAACATGTAATGGTAGTGGTAGTGTTTTTGATTTTACATCAACAACTGGTTCAAAAACATGTCCAAATTGTTTTGGGGAAAAAATGATTCTTAATAAAAAGAAAATATCAAAAAAAAATGATGATAATACGAATATCGATTTTCTTGATTTAAATTTAATTTGTTAACAAAATAAACTATTTATTAGTAAAAAACTAATGAATAGTAAAATAAATCCAAAAAAAATAATTAATGAAGAAATACGTTTATTGTTTGAAATTTATAATACTTGGGATAATGATGAACCGAGTATTGCCGATAAATTATATTCAAAAATTGGAATTTCACCATCAGAACCAAAAAAAATAAATATTGATGCAGAATTAATTGGATTTGTTGATAAATTGTGGGACAAACCCATAGAACCAATTCCAATATATAAAAATCCCAAAAATTTAGTTGGTTTTAATTCTAATACAAGAGGAATTTTATTAAATAATGGTGATTTATATTTAGGACAAAGCCCTAAAGCATTACACGAAAATATGTTAGAACTATTAGCCAAAAAAAATATTATTCCATTTACATCAATAAAAGATTATAATTATAACTATCCCAATGAATTTATTGCTGTGGTTAGAATTGAAAACACTAACAATTTTGGTGAATCTACTGCTTATTATTTTTTTCCTAAACATTACCTTCAAATATTTAATATTGCAAACAAAAAACAACCATATATTTTTAAAAATTGGAATGATGTACTATAATAGAAAAAGTATTTATAAAAAAAAATAATTAATGGAAAATTTTTATAGCGCACTTATTAAAAAAAATGGTGAAATTATACATAATCCATTTTCAACATCATATGATGATTTAAAATATAAATATTTGTCTGAAAAAGAAATTGAAAATAATGAATATATTAGAATTAAATATTGTCCACAAAATAAAAATGTTTTATATGATATAAATTCATACTATTTTACAATTCAAGAAACATCAATTCCTGATTGGTTTACTTCTAAATTACGTAATAAATGTATTGACGAATTAAAAAAAATCATATCCTCAATGATTGTAAATTCATATAAACCACTATTACTTAATGAAGGTGCTATTTTAATAAAAAATAGTTTTGTTAACGAAATTAAACATTCTATTGTTTTTGGTATGTATGATGATGCGAAAATAAAAACATTAGATAATAATAGTGAAATATATTATATGACCAATAATTCTAAGATTATTAATGCTAAAGATGGTGTGAAAATTCATGAAATGTATGAAAATTCAACAATTGTTACAATGTATGATACAAGTAGAGTATTAAATATGTACGATAATTCAATAATAAAAATAATGAGAAATAATTCAAGAATTGTTAGTCTTAAAGGTGGTGCAAATATTAATGAAATGTATGATAAAACAAAAGCAAATAGATTAAAACATACATCAAGAGTAAATGAAATGCATGAAAATTCAATTATTGAAGAATTATGGGATTGGAGTGTTGTCGATATTATGTTTGATAACGCCAAAATTAATAAAATGAATCATGAATCTAAAGTATTAGAAATGTACGGAAATTCAACAGTTGATAGTATGTATGGAAATTCAATTGTTGAAAGACTTTATGAAAATTCATTGGTGAAAAAACTAAACGATAAAGCACAAGTATTAATGAAAAATTTAAACTAAAATATTTTGTCTGATAGTGTATGAATAGTATTACCTAATTCTAATCCCATAAATGATATGATTAAATATCGAATTGGTATTAATTCTGTTAGAATATTAAGGTTTTTATAAAAATAAAAAAATAAAAACGGTAATATTCCAATATATATTAATCTAATGATAGTACCAATTATTATTCCATGTGTAAAAATACTTCGATGATTAAACATTAATTGATATGGAATCCAAATCATCTTAAAAACCCACCAACGATTATATGGTTTACTGTTTGTATCTAAATCACCATTAAACATAAATGATGAAAATAGATAAAATATGGATATAATACATATATCCATAAAATTTTTTAGAAAAATAAAACTAAGTAAAATTACTAAAGGTAATATAATTAACGTAATCTTATCGTGTGTTCTACCATTAGGCATCTTTTATATATTTTTTATGGTTAAACATTTAAATAATATTACGAATATTCTTTTGAATTGTTACAAAATTATTATATTTTTGAAAAAAAATAAAACGAAATTAAATATGAAAACAGAAAAAAAAGATATTTTATCTGGAACAATAAAAACACCCAAAAGAAAAAAACTTATGGGTAGATTTGATAATGATAAACCATTTCAAATATCAACAATTTTAGATGATGGTGAATTTGTTTTAAGATTAAAAGATAATAAATTTATATTTAAAAATAATGATAAATCTTTTGAAATTTATATAGAAAAATAAAAAAACCACACTTTATTTGTGTGGTTTATTATATTAAACTTATTTTTTAAAATGATAAATATTGTTGGGCATTATTTTTATTATCCCACCAATAAACTTCACCGTTTTCTTGTAATTCATTCAATTCTTCCACACCAATTATAAAAAAATGTCCTTTTGTTCCTATTGTTGCTTCAGGCATATCACCAATAAATTCAAATTCATTATCATTTATTTTTTTTATTTCTCTAGGTATAAAAGTCATTGAATATACTTCATGAGAACCATAACGCATTTTTTCACCAATAAAACTAGAAGCATTATAATAACCATTTAATGTTAAATTAGGGTCTGTATTACCATATTGAAAATCATCATCAGCGTTATCATCAGAACTATAATCATATTTACCATAATAATCACCTAAATTTTCATTCAATGGCATTCCACCCACCTTATGCATCATTTCAAATAGTTTTTGTTTAGTATTTTTTTTATCTTTTTTCATTTTATTTACTAATTTTATTAATATAATTTTTTATTTTATCATCTAAAGCATTGTTAAATTCTTTAGTGTCTATATATTCTAAATACCCCATTTCTTCTTCAAATTTTGGATATGAATTTAAAATTTTATTTCTAATTGTTTTAATTCTATCATATTCAAATTCATTCCCCAATGTAGGATTTAAGTATTTACCAATATTTTCAATATTTTCATTATACCAATTAAACAAATCCTTTACTTCATCCAAAATATATTCATATTCATCATTTTGACGAGATAATTCATCTGCCATATCTCCTAAATGAGCAGAATCTTCAAGTTCAGATGGGTCAATGCCTAATTGTCTGGCAATTTCTTCACGATTTTCATTCATATCATAATTTTTATTTTGATAAAATTTATCAACAGCATGTTCATATTCATCAATAGCAAATTTTGGTAATGATGGATGGGCATTATCATCATTCATCCATTTCATTAATTGTTTTCTAAATACGGATAATTCATTTTCCCAAAAATTTATACCGTATTTTTCTATTATAGAATCAACACCTTTTAAATATATGTCATTATCCTTTTTTTTATTTATCAACATATTCAACAAATCATCAATTCTATTAGAATAATATTCATCATGTTGTTGATAGTTTTCATTCAATGGCATTCCACCCACCTTATGCATCATTTCAAATAACCTTTGTTTATTATTGTTCATATTTTTCATCTTCTTCTATTGATATTTTTATGTATTTAGCAATATATTCTTTTAATTGATTGATATTAATTTTAAAATCTTCTAAAATATCCAAATTATCATTATAAAAATAAAGCGGTTTCTTTTCACCTGTTTTAGCATCCGTTGGTGTTGCAGTTATAAATGCCAATTTTTCTGGAAAAAATTGTGTTGAAAAATATTTTCCTGTAATTTCTTTCATTTCTTCAACAAATTTTGCTTCTTCATCATCCATCTTTTCAATAGATTTATCACTTGGGTCACCCAAATAATATCTAAAAAAATTAACAAAATTTTCATGGACTTTAATCATATTACCATCTTCTTCAACAAAGAAATAATCTTTTGATTTATTTTTAAATCCTGTTGATATATTCTGCCTCATAACATATTTTTGACGACCAGTTTTTGGGTCAATTTCTCTATTTCCTTTATCATCAACAGCACCAAAAAATGGTAAATTACCCAAAGGTTCTTTATATTTTGAACCACTAGGACTACCAGTAATATCAGGATAAATACCCAAACCATGATATTTTGGTCTTTTAAATCTATTCAATTTACGTCTCCAATCGTCTTCGGGATAATTTTCTTCACCTTTACCAAATCCATATTTTTGCCTTAATTTAACAATTTGGTCTGTTTGACCAGAAAAATTTTTTGCCAATTCTTCTCTGTCTTGAAAATTAAATTGATATCTAGCAAATCTTACTATTTTAAGATATTTGGGATTAATATCGAAGTAAGGTTTGGGAGTATTTTTTTTAGCACCAGATTTATATAATATTTCTCCTGATTTTGTTTTTACCCAATCATCAGAATTAATAAAATCACTAATTAGTTGTACTTCAACATCAGATAAACCATAATCTTTACCACGTTCAATTAATTTTCTTGCATATTCTTCATTTTTATCTGTTGGATATATTTTTTTATTTATTTCTACAGTATTAGCATAACCAATACCAATTAATCTTCTTATACTAAAATCATTTTCCATGAATACTTTAAATAAATCACGATATACCACACGTTCTGGTGATTTACCTTCATTTAATAAAAATATGTTTTTAAATGTTGGGTCTAACTTTCCCATTATTTCAAATAACCTTTGTTTATTATTGTTTTTCATAATTAATTATTATTTTTTTTATATAAATAGTTGATTGTTTTTAAATAACAAACATATAAAATTTTATTTTTTTAAACCGAGTTTAATTCTAAAATAATCGTTTAAATTTTTAGCACCAATTTTTTTTATATCAAAAATAAGAATATTTAATAATTCTCTAATATATTTATTCGGATTACCCCTTTCATTATGAATTTCTGCTTTTGCTACATGAAAAATATCATCATAATAAAATGGAATTTCTTTTACTTTATTTTCAATTTTATTTAATATTTCAATATATTCATCATTAACATTATATTCATTAACAATTTTTTTTAATAAATTTTCAATTTTATTTTTCATATTTTCATTTTTATATATTAATATTGGTGAAATTTTAATAAAAAATTCTTTAATATAAGATACTAAACGTTTTTTTATATTTTCATCGGTATAGTATTCACTAAATTCAGATTCATATTTATCGGGTAATTCTAATAATTCGGGTGATATTGATTTTGATTTATCTTGTAATTGAAACGATTTTTCTTCTTTATAAAAATAAATTGGAATTTTTGTTTTCTTTATTATATTATTTATAACTTCCTTATTAAAATATCTTTTATTATTGAAATTTACTAAAATATGAATTTCCATTATATAATCTTTTGCATTATCAATATATGGTTTGTTTGTTATAATTCTATCTTCAAGTTCTAATGATTTTAACGCATTTATATATTCACTATCACTATAATAATCACTCCTTTTTTTTGAATAATTCCAATAATCAACTGGAATTGCTTTATATCTTTGATTTAATTTATCACCATTTAAAACTAAAACAACATTACCATGCCTATTCCCATAACCACTACTACCTTTTGCTCTTGATGTGGAAAAAAAATAAAATTTATTACCACTTTTTATTTCATCCCAACTAGACCCTAAATTACTAGATGTTACAAATTTATTCATTTCTAATATACTTATTAGATGTGATATATATGTATAATGATAAACAATTTTTGATAATCCTTCAGTTAAATAATTTTTAATTTCTTCTTTAATTATTTTAAAATAATTCATATTTTTAAATCTTATTTATTATAAATACTGAATGTTAATTATTCATTATTAATATTAAACATTAATTATCACCAACAATTGCAATAATTGGTTTTTCTAATTCTTTTTCGTTAATTGCAATTATTTTAACATTAGCACCTTTATTTAAAGCACATTCCCATTGGTCTTCACCGTACCAAATAAACGAATGAAAACCATATTCCCAATCAATATTTTTAGGATTAATATTACCTTCTAATATATAAGGTCTTCCTGTTTTCATCATACCTTTATTTGGATGTTGTTCACCGTATGCACCAACACCATTTTTTTCAAATGACCAATGTTTTCCAATATTATTAATATCCAAATCCTTCAATGAATTTAACTTTATTAAACGATATATCGTAACACTAGTTTCATTTTTTAATTCATTATACTTATCAACATATTGGTCAATTAAATCAATATATTTTTCTCTTGCATATGAAGCATATACATTATCAGGATTTTTTTTATATTCATCAAATGCTTCAGCAACTTCATCAATATTATCATACGCATATTTTATTGCAATATCAAAATTAGATAAAAAAGAATCGTTTTCATTATATTCTTTTAAAAATTCTTTAATTGTGGTTTCTATTATTTTATTAATATTCATATTTATAATATTTAATTATAAATACAAATTATATTCTATTTATAATAAAATTAGTGAGAATGAAAAATATTATTAATATCATTAACGAAACAATATTAAAATATTTAAACGAAAACAATATTTCTAATAATAAAATTATTGCTTATCATGGAACTGATAATAAATTTAATGTTTTTGATGATAGTAAAGTAATATTTTTTGTTGATAATATTGATGTGGCAAAAACATATGGAAAATATATAATTAAAGCAAATTTAATAATAAATAATCCAATTATTTTAGATTTTAATGAAAATTCAACATACTATTTTTATGATAAATGGTATCTACCATCAGATTTAGCAAACAAAATAAAAGAAATTAGTGATGATATAAAAAATGGTTATAGCATAGATGATGAATTAAAAGAATATTTAGAAGAATTAAATTTTAATGATTTGTATGGTGATTTGGATGGAATTATTATGCTTAATATTAATGATAATATGGATGATATCTTTTCAAACCACAAACCAGTAACTAATTATGTTGTTTTTAATAAAAATCAAATTAAATTTGTGAAATAATAAATTAATTTTACTTTTTTAAATTATTATCATCATATGAAAATATATAATCACATTTCACCTAAATTAAGTGACCTAGAATTAAAATTAATTAAATATATGCCTAAAGAAAATGGTAGTTGGCGTGATTTACCCGAATCAATAATAAAACTTTCTAAACGTCTGAAAAATGTTAAAGAAAAAAATAATTGGGGTACATATTATAGTAGACTTAATTTTAATAAACCAAGTTACACTATTACCACACATTTTCATAGATTACCAAATAGTGCAAACTTACACCCATACCAAAACAGAATGATTTCAATTAGAGAAGGTGCTAGATTACAATCATTTAAAGATAATTATATTTTTTATGGTAGTAAAACATCACAATATAAACAAATTGGAAATGCAGTACCACCATTATTGGCAAGAGCAATTGCTGAAAAAATAAAACCCTATTTAAATAATTATAATTTTATTGATTTATTCGCAGGTGCTGGTGGAATGTCAAATGGTTTTATTGATGAAAATTATAATTTAATTGCTGCCAATGAAATTGATAAAAATCTATTCGAAACATATATGAAAAATCATGCAAAATATAATAAAAATAATAATTTAATACTTGGTGATATTACAAAAAAAGAAATAAAAAATAAAATAATTAATATCGGTCTAAATAATAATGTTGGAATTATAATGGGTGGAATTCCATGTCAAGGATTTTCATCTGCGGGTCTTAGAAATCCAAATGACCATAGAAATAAATTATATTTGGAATTTCTTGATATAGTAAAAACAATAAAACCCGAAATATTCATTATAGAAAATGTAATTGGATTATTATCAATGGAAAAGGGAAAAATTATAAAAAAAATAATTAAATCTTTTGAAGATATTGGATATTATGTTAATAAACCATTTAAATTGAATGCTGAAGAATATGGTGTTCCACAATTACGTAGAAGAATATTTATTATTGGTTCTTTAAATAAAATTGAAATTAAACCACCTGAAATACTTTTTTCTTTAACAAATAATAATTTACCCAATCCAATTACTAGCGGTGAAGCAATTAAAAGTTTACCCAAATTAAAAACAAATGATGGTATATTCGAAATGGAATATAATTATACACCAATCACATTATACGATAAATTAATGAATAATGAAATTACATTTAAAGAATTTTACTTTTTAAAAATCAATGAAATCTTAAAAATTAATAATCTATAAACTATCAAAATATTTCTTTTCTTCTTTAGAAGAATCATTTTTGTCAATAATTTCTAACCCCTTTTTATCAAAATAATTAACATAACTATTTTTAACGGTCGGGTGTATATGTAGTGGTGGATAAATAGTGATAAACTTCGATTTACTACAGAACTTAATAGAAAGCACAAATGTTAAAATTACAGATAAAACCACCATTACATATACACCTTGTTATAACCAGTACGGTAAATTACCACAAATGCTTGATTGAAACACTGAACAAAAACTTTTAAAAATGTAGGTTGGTAATTTTAAAATTGAATATTTATATATAAATAAAAAATATGAACAAAGATATGAAATTACGAAAAATTATTACTACCACTATTAGAGAGTTTCTAAATGAACAGGTGAGTAGTAATAAAGAATTTATAGCATACCACTCAACCAATTCAAAAATTGATAACTTTGACTTTGATAAGATTGAGTTAAAACCAAATTCATCAACAAGAATTGATGGTATGTTTTTCAGTAATATACCACAAATATCTTGGGGAGATTATGTGTATAAGGTGAAAATAATTTCACAAAATCCAGCATTTTTTGATTTAAGTAAAAGCAGATTTGATAGTTTAGGAATACAAGAAGCGTTTGATGCTTTATTGCGGGGTGATACTTCATATATAATTGAGGATTTGGTTGAATATGGTGGTATGGAACAAGAAGATGCTGAAAATTTGGTTGAAGAATGGAAAGATTTAGATTTAATTGTAATTACAAACCAAGTTTATGGAAAACACGATACTGAATATATTGTACCAGAGCCATATTATAATGGAAAATCCGCTAAAATTATTAATTTAGGGATGGAAAATTTTTGAAAGTTTTTGAAACAAAATGCTAATTAGAACAAATAATGTAGTATTGGTTATAACGTGTCGCGGCTTGGCGTAGTGGCGGATTTTTAGCACAAATGTTCAATCGAAGAACTGCACTTGAACCTACCACAAAATTGTCATACGAAGTACTGAACCCGCCATTACGCCAAACCGCTGTTAGCACCAGTTGTTCTGTCTTTCTGTTGTTTGTAGTCGTCATTTGTTACCTTTTGCTCTGTTATGTGTCTTGCACAACATTTCGCAATTCTTTATGTCTGTCGCACCGCCTTTGCTCCAAGCTGAAACGTGGTCTGCGTCCATTTCAGCTAATGTCCAAATCTTGTTTTTGTTTGAATTGTTACCTACAGCACACAAAGGGCAATTTGAAATTCCTTTTTTCTCAGCTTCGGTTTTTTGTTTTGCATAAACTGATTTTTTTGTTGCTTCATCAAAAACCCGAACTTCTAAAAGTTTTGTGTCTGTCGAACCGCCAAGTATATATTCAAAAATTCCTTTGCGATTTTTTACATAAGGGTCAGCATAAAGAGCTTTCACTTTTTCGGAAACTTCTTGTGGGCTGTATGGTTGTTTTTTGTAGGTTTCATAAAGTCGTCCCCACTCAAGTCCACGCATTTCGCTTTCAACGTCTGTAAATACAGTTGAAACCCAGTCTATAACACTTGTGAAATATGTCTTTAATTCTTTTATGTTGGTATCTTTTCTATGAAGAGCCATATAGTCTTCGATTTTACCTTTACTAACCCAGTCAAGAGCACACTCTAAAAACTCTTGTCTGTTTGCACTACCCGAAACATAAGCACTCCACTTTTGGATGTTTGCATTTTGGCTATTACTAAATTCTTCTTTGGCAAGTGTCACAAATGGTCCAGAGTAAATTGCATTGTTCAGTTCTTGATTTGTAAGCGGAACACCTGCAATATTTATAGTTTTAAACCAAGACTTGATTTCAGGTTCTTCCCCTTCGCATTCATATATCGTAAGTTTAGTGTTTAATATTTTTGCTTGTAACTCTGGTGCTAAACTTTCAAAGTATTGTTCCATACCATCAACTTTAACAGCGAATTTATTCGTCACAAAGCGACCAAAACTTGTTATTCGTTGTTGACCGTCTAAAACTTCAAATTTGTCTGCTGAAATTTTTACAAAATATATTAAGCCCAATGGATAATCCTTTAACATTGAGTCAATAACTGCTACGTCTCTTTTTCCGTCAGCATAAATGTAGTTGCGTTGATATTCAGGTTGGATTGTTAATTTACCTGATAAGCCAAAAAGCCCTTTGCCTTCAAGCTGGTTATAAACGAAGCCATCGCAAACATCTTTAACTGTGATGTCAGTTCTTAGTGTTGTTATCATTTTTTACCGTGTCTGTGTTTGATTAAAATTCTTCCGTAGGTTCTTTGCCCATTTACAATAGTGCAACCGCCCCTGTCGTCTGGGTGTGGTGTATATTTCAAGCGTTTTAAAATTTCTTTTGGTGCAGAAGCTCTCGTATTACCGCTTGCTTGCCAAATAATTTCAAATTGTTCAGGGGAATATTTATCAAGGAAAGTGATTGGAACTCCCATAATGCCTTTATAATCGCTTGGGATTGCATCGGTAAACGGAACATCAATGCCATCGTAATTCTCGTATTTGTCGTATGCTGCTTTTCCTTTAATTTCTTTGTGTTTGCTGAATTTTAAGTTATCAGACATTGTCATTAAAGGTAAAGGTTGGTGACGTCTTCCGTGGTCAATATTAGTAAACCAGCAAACACCAGGAACTCGATTTACTTTTTCACCGTTTTGCTCTTTTTCAAATTTATATGTTGAAGCATAAACAAAATCTGATGGAACTTTAAAATACATACCCTTATTGAAGTTGGTTGCACCTAACCAAAGTTTATCCGCTTGTATAAGCGGAAATAACTCTTTGTATGTAATTGCATTTATATTGCCAATTACTAAAAATTGTTTGTTCGCTTCAACTATCCAAGCCAGAAAATCACGGAACAATGAAAAAGGTGGATTTGTAACAATTATGTCTGCTTCGTCTCGAAGTTTAATTATCTCTTTGCTTTTGAAATCGCCATCACCTTTTAAATACTTCCATTCCAAGTCATTCACGTCAATTTTTCCATCACCTGACTTGTCTCTGGTCAAAGTAAATATTTTTCCATTTTTTCTTGTTTTGTATTCGTCATATTGAGGGTCGTTGACTTCAAAAAGTGTCGGTTGATAATTGCTTTTATAAAGTTTGCTTTCTACTGCATAGCTTGTGCTAATTAATTTTTTAAGTCCGAAGCGTTCAAAATTTTGAGCAAAAAACTTTGTAAAGTTGCTCCATTCAGGGTCGTCACAAGGCAATAAAACTGTCTTACCACGCAAAACTTTTGGGTCATACTCCAAATAGGCTGCTACTTCTTTTTCAATGTCGTGATATTGAGTATAAAACTCATCATTCTTTGCGTTTCGTGCATTTGTCAAGTTGCTATTTGCCATTTCTCTTTATCTCGTCTTTTTAT
>Ga0116142_10001203_pt1 | contig 31742 bp, 34 predicted proteins | sample AD_UKC033_MetaG_FD_89785 | JGI IMG/M metagenome (GOLD analysis project Ga0116142, IMG submission 89785) | Active sludge microbial communities of municipal wastewater-treating anaerobic digesters from USA - AD_UKC033_MetaG | ecosystem: Engineered > Bioreactor > Anaerobic > Digestate | place: USA... | reverse complement strand
GCGCCCCGGCCGGCTCTCCTTCTCAATCCGGTACTCAATACACATGGTGTCCACCTTCAATTCGGGTGGACACCTTCGCCAATCTTCACCTATCCATCAAGACGGCCGTGGCCGGACGCTTACCCCTCAAGCAGGCAGATCGCGACTTTTTCGGGATTGGCATGCTGGCGATCTGGAAAAGAATTGAGCGCGGCCAAATGCCAGTGACCCTGTACAAGCAGGGCAACCGATGGTTGGTTGATCTAGAGGAGCTTCTGATCTGGCAGAAGCAAGGGGGCTGGGGTGTCGAGGTCCCCATCAAACCGACCCCTTGCAGCTATCAGTCGGAAATAAGTCGGAAAAGCGCTCATCACAATAATCAATTCTGAGTTCGTCGCCTCAATGACTCAATAACTCTTTTGCGACGTGTTTCCGACTGATTCCCGCTCACCACCGCAGGCATGGGACCCTGCGATAGGGCAAGGTGCTATTTGCGACTTATTTCCGACTGATTTCCGCGCACTCAGTGCGCAGGCGCCAGCTGGCCAACTCTTGGCCAACGACATGCACCTCTAACAGCGCGGTGGCTTGATTATCTCTCGGCGGCGGGCGGCGATGAGTGCGCGCAAGCGTTCCTTTGCGCTTTCCGGAAGACCGCTCGCATTTATCTGGGCCTCGATTTCTGCGAGATCGGTAAGGCTACTGGCTGAGTCAATGGCTTTCATAAACTCCGTTTCGCTCATCACGCTCCCCTCCATCCTGACATTCCTGACGTTCCTGACCACTACGGTCATAACTCCTCCCATGATTCTCACACACACCCGACTCCCGCTGCGCGAGAGCCGGGTGTGTCGGCAAGCCGGCGTTGCCGGCCTGCCGACGCAGGGGAACGCGCGGTGTGTCGCATGTTTCAAGTAATGCGAAACCTTGTTTCTCACTACCTACACGATGGCGAGAAATTCAAGAGTAAGCGACACATGTGAAACATCGCGTGCCATCTGTAGGAAATGGTTGGAGCTGAGGCCATAGCGACACAAAGGAAACAGAAGTTTCGCTTTCCTTTTTTGGCTGAAGAAACATTTTTGAAACAAGCGACACATTGCGTGTCGCTGCGGCAAGTAAGGAGATTGGTGGATGGCAACCGAAACGATAACCGTACGTATCCCTGCCGAGGCAAAGAACGCCTTGGCGCTGGAAGCTGAGCGCCGGGGCTGTGCAATAGCAGACGTGGTGCGCGACGCTGTTTCGCACCACCTGAACGAGACACGCGAAACGGACCGACTGACGCAGGGTTTCGCGGGTCTCGCAGAGGAAATAAAACGCCTCGAGAAGAACGTCCTTGAAAAGCTCGACATGTTGGAGGCCGCCTGAAATGAGCCTGATTGAAATCCATACCGAGCAGCAGATGGACGTGCTGCCGCCGTTGAGCAACGACAACTTCGCCAAGGAGGTTTTCCCGGCCATCGTCAGGCTGGCAGTTGAAATCGGCGAGAAGAAAGTAACTCTCGACGAAAACTGTCCAGTCTTGGCCGTGCTGGCGGCCGCGATCGGCATCCACCCTGAAACGGCCGAGGAGCATTCCCGCGCCAGGCAAGATCAAGCTATCCATTTGGCGCGGCTGCTGCGTCGCGCCCTGGAGCGCGCCGACGAGCAGTTCCAGCTCGACGGCGACCCGGCGCTTGCCTTCAGTTATGGCTATCTGGCCGGCGAGCTTTCACCGTTCCCATTGTTTTCCAGCGACGAAGCTCAGGCAGCTGAGGCTGCGGCGGAGCATGTGATCCTGGCAGGACTGTCCGTCTCGCCGGCCGAGGCCTTCCGTAGCGGTTTCACTTCCCGGCGCGACGAACTGCGCCAGGCTCATCGGGCTGACTGAGGACTGACTGCCAGATGCATCAGCCATCCCGCACCCCAGCGCTTGCCGTCATCTCTCTCCTGTCTGGAGTGGTGATGTTCGTCTTTGCGACCTTGGCTGGCTGGACCATTCTGGGGGTCGCGCAAGGGCAAGGGGTCAGGGCGGGCGTCGAAGTGGCCAAAGCCGACCTCTTCTCAAAGATTCCACTGGTCGGCGAGCGACTTCCGATTGGTGCATCTTTTGTTGCATGGCGACAGCGCCAACCGGCCGGCGCACCAGTGACCTGTCTCGAGAAGATCCGTCTCGTACTGTCGATTCTGGCGGCCGGGATTGCGGTCTTTGTTATTCGGCGCGATCCATCAGCTGGCGCTGACCACCACATCCGCGGCAGGAAATACATCGAGGGCAAGGCTGCCTTGTCAGCTTTTACCTCTGCCAGCCGACGTGAGGTCGAGGACGAGGGGGAAGGCATCCGGCTCCATCCAAGCTTGCCCCCCATTTCCATCAAGCGCGAAGCTCGGCATTTTCTGATCTTCGGCGGCGTCGGCAGCGGGAAAACTCAAACCATCCTGCCAATGATGCTGGCCGCCCAGAGGCGCGGCGACGCGCTGTTTGTTTACGACAATAAGGGCGACTTCACCGCCAAGCTGCCCGACATGCCCGGCGTCTTCAAGGATAAGGCGGGGAAGGTTGTCCGCAGAACTATTCATCCCGTCATTTTGGCCCCTTGGGACGCTCGCTCGGCCGTGTGGGACATCGCTGCCGATGTGAATGACAAGGCGGCGGCGCGGGAATTCGCCGCTGCCATCGTGCCCGAGTCCAAGTCCTCGCCCATGTGGTCTTCGGCAGCACGCCAGGTGCTCACGGGCTGTCTGATTGAGCTGCAGCAAACCAAGCCAAGCGCATGGGGGTTCCGGGATCTGGCTGGGCTGTGTTTTCGTGGCGCTATTGAGGAATACCAGGAAACCATGAAGCGGTACTTCCCCGAAGGCTTGATGGCGGTGAGCGCCAGTAACGTCACGTCTCTGGGCATCCTCATCAACATGCAGGCCTTCCTTTCCCCGGTCGCCGACCTCGCCGATGCCTGGCCGGAACGGCCGAGCCCAGATCGCAGGTTCAGTCTGCGGCACTGGCTCGAGCTTGAGCGTCCAATCCGACGCGTCGTGATAGTGCAGGGAAATGGCCGGTTCGAACAGCTGGCGCAGAGCTTCGCCAAGTCGCTGTTCACCCTCGCGGCGCAGACCATCACTGACCCTGCCGCCGTGGGGGAGTCTCGAAGCCGCCGGCTCTGGGTGTTCCTGGACGAGTTCCCGCAAATGGGCGAAATGTCCCGAGTTGCCCCGATGCTTGAAGTGGGCAGGAGCAAAGGGGTGCGGGTTGTGCTGGGCGTACAAGACATCGCGCAGCTAAAACACGTCTACGGCGCCGAGCGGGCCTCGGCCTGGCAATCGCTGGTGGCCAACCAGATCGTCTGCCAGCTCCAGCCTGGCGCGACCTCGAAGTTCGTGGCCGAGGAGATTATCGGCGACCGGGAAATTGAACGCATCGCCGTATCCAGCTCGACCGGAGGCGGCACGGCAGCCGGCATCTTCTCGCCAGGCGGCACTCAAACCAGCAACATCGTGCGTGAGAGCCGGCCTGTCGTGCTTCCCAGCGAGTTGCAGAGCAAGCTCGGCCCCCGCAAGAAGGGTGTCGCCGTCCTGTGGCTTGGCTATTCAGACGCGCTTAACATAACCATCCCCTACACATCGGTTCCCGATGCGCGGGAAGCGGTCCGGCTGGCCAGCTGGTGCAGCGGATCCAACTCCACGCTTGAACATGTCGCGGAGCTGATCCAGCACCTGGAAGGAGAGCAAAAGCGGCCGCAAGAGTCGGCAACGGCCATGGCGACTTCGGCGCCGCTTCAATCGGCCGTCACCCATGCGGCAAGTAGCGCGGACGCCGACATCCTTGCACTGATAGACGGACACTCGGAAACCGACGACCGTGATGACGACGAGGAAGGAGAACAGGCAGGGGCGATTCCTGCCTCGGCAGCCGTCTTGTCTGCGACAGCTGCCGAGGCAGGTTCGCTTGAAACCCAGATTCTGGATGTTGTCCCGATTGCGGAACCGGAACCTGAGTCAGTTGAGCCAGAGCCCGCGCAGGATGAGGAGATTAAGGAAAAAGTCGTTGAAGAGGTCGCCAAGGAAACTGGCGAGGCGGCGCTCGATGCCATCCTGCCAGGCCTCGGACGTGCCTATGAGGTCACTACAGCCTTTGCTGAAGCTGCGGAGGGAGTGACGACGGCAGAGAGCGCCGGCGACCTGCCAGAAGCTCCTCCACAGCAAAAGCGAATCAAGATCCGCAAGAAACAAAGGATCGAGGATAGTCCGGAGGCGTCATGCTGAGCATAAAGCCGCTCGGCAAGGCTGGCAGCGATGCTGCCAAAGGCGCATCAACCTACTACGAAGGCTTGGCGCGAGAAGACTACTACGAGAAGGGCGGTGAGCCGCCCGGCCGTTGGATGGGGCGGCTCACCGATGACATGGGCCTGCAAGGCAATGTCAAGGACGGGCAGCTCAAGGCGATATTCGAAGGCTTTCACCCCGAGACGGGTGAGCAGCTGGCCAAGAACGCCGGTGAGGGCCACAAGGCCGGTTGGGACCTAGCTTTCAGTGCACCCAAATCCGTCAGTACCGTCTGGGCCGTCGCCGACGAGAGCACGCGAGCTGAGATCCAGGCGGCGCAGGACAAGGCAGTTAAGGCTTCGCTTGCCTTCCTTGAGCAACATGCCTTTTCGACCCGCGACCGCCAAGGCAGCGCGCAGGCCGACAAGCTGCTGGCAGCCGCGTATCCACACGGCACCAGCCGCGAGCAGGATCCGCAACTGCATACGCACCTCCTGGTGGCCAACCTCACTCAGCGTGTCGATGGCAGCTGGGCCGCGCTCGACTTCGATACTCGCTGGAAAATGGCAGCCGGCGCCGTATACCGCGCCGAACTGGCCGCCCAGATGCAGGCGATGGGCTTTCAGACGGAGCGAGACAACGACAGCTTCAAGGTCGCCAGCGTGCCGGCAGGGCTGGTTGAGGAATTCAGCAAGCGGCGCCAGCAGATCGAGGCAGTGCTTGAAGAGAAGGGCTACAGCAGTGCCAAGGCGGCAGAAGTGGCCGCCCTGAGCACGCGGACGGCCAAGGAAGCCATCAGTCGCGAAATGCTTTTCAAGCAATGGCGTGAAACCGCCCTCGAACACGGCTTCACGCCCGAGAGTGTTGCGCAGCTGCGATTGCCCGCCCAGGCTCCGCAAGAAGAACAGAACCTGCTGCATAACGTGCGGGATGACGCGGAGTCGAGCCCCAAAGATCTCGGAGAAGAGGAAGCCCGGCTTGAGGAGGAGGTTGATCCGCTCAGCCGCGAAGCGATCTTCGTGACACTCACCGAACACGACTCCGCTTTTACCGTTCACAAAATCTATCAGGCCGTCGCGGTCGCCGCGCAGGGCCGCCTCGACGCCGAACAGATCGAGGCCCGAGTCAAGGATCTGTTAGCAGATCCTGACATGGTGAAGCTGCGCAAGAAATCTCCCGAAGACCAGCCCAAAGACAAGCGGAATCCGCGGGCGAATGAGCGGCACTACTCAACCCGCGAAATGATCGACCTCGAGAAGGCCATGGCGGCACGGGCGGGCCAACTGGCGACCAAGCCAAGCCATGAAGTTCGGCATGAGGTTGCCGAGGCGGCCATGAAGGCCTACGAGCTGGAGAAGGGATTCCAGCTCTCCGCAGAGCAGCGCGACGCCGTCCTGCATATCACCACAGGAAGCGGCCAACTTGCCGCAGTCCGTGGTGCGGCCGGCGCCGGCAAGACCACCTTCATGGAGCCGGCCAGGACCGCATGGGAGTCAGCCGGCTATCGGGTGCGCGGCGCAGCCCTGGCTGGCAAGGCGGCTGCAGGAATGGAAGCTGTCGGCATCAAGTCGCAGACCGTGCATTCCCTGCTGCACGAACTGGACGGCGGTTGGCAGGAGCGTCTGCAGAAGCTCGAAGACAATGCGGCGACGGCCGACAAGGCCGTCGCGGATACCCTCGCTGCTGGCTGTCAGCCCAGTGAAAAGCTCCTGGCCTGGCAGACCAGCACGCAGGCCGAACTGGCAGAACACAAGGCCCGCGAAGTCACGGCCCGTGACGTGATTCTGGTGGACGAGGCCGGCATGGTTGGCTCTCGTCACATGGCGCGTCTGCTCGAGCATGCCGAAAAGATCGGTTTCAAGCTCGTTCTGGTCGGCGACGAGAAGCAACTGCAGGCCGTCGCCGCCGGCGGGGCCTTCCAGGTTGCCCAAAAGCAGGCGGGCTACGCCGAACTCTCCGACAACCGCCGGCAGCGCGATGCTGCCGACCGTGAGGCGGCGAGCGCGGTTGTCGAAGGGCGCGCCGGCGACGCCCTGAAAAGCTATCTCGACCGTGGACGCATCCACATCGAAGCCGACCAGGCCAAGACTGCTCAACAGATGGTTTCTGCATGGGCGGCCTGTAGTGGAGAGCACAAGGACAAGCTCATGTTGGCCAAGACCAGGGCTGAAGTTGGGCTCCTCAACAATCTTGCCCGGGCCGATATGAAAGCTGGCGGCAGGCTGTGCAACGAAGTCTCCATCAGCGCGACCGCCGGCAAGCGCGAGCTTGCGGAAGGGGATCGCATTCTCTTCACGAAAAACGACCGTACTCTGGGCGTCAAGAACGGCCACCTCGGCACCATCGAGCGAATCGACTTCGACCCCAGCGCGAACATCAGGTTGGCGATACGGATGGACCACGACGGAAGCCTGGTGATGGTCACGCCGGATGCCATCCAGGGCAAGCAAAGGGAGGCCTACAACCACATCGAGTACGGCTATGCCGTGACCACCCACAAAGCCCAAGGCGTGACAGTCGACCATGCCTTCGTGCTCGGCCTTGGCAACAAGGAAATGGGGTACGTGCAAATGACTCGCCACCGGGAGACGTGCGAGCTGTTCCTGACGGCAAAGGAGATCGACCAGCTCGAAGAGGCTGCCGAAGAAGCTCTCTTTGAGGAGTTCGGCGACATCGAAGCCACAGAAAAGATGATCGCCTACATGGAGCGCATTGCCAACGAACTCGGCATCGAGCCGGCTACCGCCACCGATTTCGTGACGGTTCGGATGTGGCTCGATCGCCACTCCGAAACCATGCTTGGTCTTAAAACGAGACAGGACGAACAGGAGGCCGCGATTGAGGCTAGTCCCGAAATGCGCCGCCTGCGCGGCATCGCAAACACACTGTCTTCCAGCCAGCAGAAGGGAACGACGCTGGACTACGTCGAAGAAGAAGGGTGGGCTGGGGCGGGAGGAGCTGGGGGAACTGTAGGAGTTCCCCCTTCTGGAGGACAGCGCCCTGCCGAAGCGCAGGCGCTCGAAGACGAAATTCCAATGTGATGTGAAAGGAGAACGCGCATGAGGATTCAGAAGATGACGATGGTTTCTTTAATGCTGCTGGCCACCACCCCCGTCCTTGCTCAGCAGGACGACTGCGACGTTGGCGCACGCATGCGGCAGGCCGCGACCGAGGCGGCCGACCGCGAGCGCCAAGCGCTGGAGCTGATCGCTCAACGCCAGAAGCAGATGGCCACCCAGGCGGCGACCAGCTGCATCGATAAGTACATGGGCCTCAACCTGAGCAGCATGCTCGGTTTCACTTCGCTCGACTTCGGCGGCATTGTCGCCGGAATTGTCAGCGGCGCCGTGAATGCTGCGTGCCGCGTAGTCGACAACCAAGTTAACCAAATCACGCAGCCGTTCAACCAGTCGATGGTGTTACCCGGCGGGGTTGGCCGTGTCGACACCAGGTTGTTTGGCACTACCGGGAATGTCTCTGTTACCACCGGCATCCCCGGGGTGGTGCCGCAGATCCCCCTCGCCAGCGCCTCGACTGCGCCGGCTGGAAGTCAGCAGCCCGGCCTGATCGACCGCGCCAGCGCCGCCGTCAGCAACCTCTTCAAGTAAGGAGTTCGTCAGCATGAAAAAACTCTCCCTCTCCATCCTCGCCGCCGCGCTCATGGCCATGGCAGCTCCAGTTCGCGCCGATTGCTGTAGTGGAATCATTGCAGCTATCTGGGGTGCCGCGCAGTGGGAAGTTGCCCAACTCGGGACATCCCTTGGGAAGCTTGCTGGCGTGGTCGAAGGCTCGGCCAAGATGATCATCCAGAACCAGACCGAAAGCACCAAGGCCATCAACCAGCAGGCGGCCGACCGCGAGAAGAACATGGAGCTGTACCGCCTTGGTCAGCAATACCAGCTGCCGCCCGACCCCTGCACGCTCGGAGCCATCGCAACCCACGCCGAAGCGATGAATCGGGCGCAAGGCGCGATCTCTTCGAGTTTCCAACCCGGAGGAAGCCGCAGCCGCCTTCAGAACCTGAAGGCTGCCGACGCCTACATCAACGCTCCTGCAGATGCCGGCCCCGAGGCCCGCGCGGCTTCGCTCGTGGCCAGCCACAGTAAGCATTTCTGCGACGTGGAGGAGGCCAAAAAGTACGGCGGCACCAGGGTTTGCCAAACCACAGGCGAACTCCCCGGAGCCGACGCGAAAGCCGAAACCCTGCTCGCCGGTGCGAAGGGGCGCCCTGGCGACCCCGACAGCTATACATTTACTGCTCGGCAGATCGAGGCCGCCCAGACCCTGATCGCCAATAGCAGCGATCCGCTTCCGGTTCGCGGGTTGAACAAGGCCGAGGCAAACACAAGGGCGGGCGTTGAATACTACGCCTTGGCCCTTGCCGGCAAAGCGAAGATGGACTTCTCGCAACAAGCCATGCGCGACGCGCTCGCGCGGCGTGTGCCAGTCCCCGAGGGCAAGGCGCTGGTTGCGGCTATCACCAAGGGCAACCCTAGTGCCGCAGCCTACTACGCCCGTCTGCCGCACTTGAAAACCGAGGGCATCAGCCAGCTCGATCTCCAAGATGCCGAAGTCGCGCGCCGCTATCGCAACCCGCAGTGGCTGGTCGACATGTCGGCCGCCAGCCCGGCCGCCGTCGCCCGTGAGCAGGCCTTCATGATGGCGCTTTTGTTGGATTTCCAACAAAAGCAGCAGCTCAGCAATGAGCGCCAGGAGATCTTGTTGGGGCAGATCGCGGCGGCGCTCACCAGGATGGACATGGGGCCGAAGCTCGAGGCCGCATATAGGCAAGTGAGGGCACAGCAATGAAGATCCGCATAACCCCCTTCAACCGCGACGAGTGGCGCCGACTCGTCGGGCACGACGAGCCCGGCATCGGCGTGATCGAAAGCGCCCGCCGCTGGTGCGCAGGCCTGCTGTTGATCATCGGCCTGCACATGTTTGCCTTTTTCCTGCTGTCCCTCATACCTAACTGATTGGAGACGCCATGGGAACTCTTCGCAAAATCGCCGGCTTCCTCAATCCGATCCGCCCGTTCAGGGGAGCGGTAGCGAGCGCCCTGCGCGCTCCGCGCGAGGGGCTGGAGATCATCAAGGACCTGGCCAGCCAGCTACCGCAGGCCGGCGAGCCTGCGGCGTTGCCGCAAGGCTACGACCCATATGAGCGCTTTCGTGAGAAGTGCCGAAAATTCGGATTGGACAAGCGTCGCCTGGAGGTGATTGAGCTTGCCCTCTTGCGCTCGAAACGCGTGATGCAGCTGGCGTTGGTGTTCACCCTCGCGGTGAGCGCCGGCTTTCTCATCGCTGCCGAGAATGACCTGCAGATCGCCCAGGCCCTGTTACTGCTGCCCTTCGCCGCCTATGCCAGCGCGAAGACCCTACAATTGTCGGTGCGCCTGCGTCAGGTACGCGCCCGCGCCCTGTATACCTGGCCCCAGTTCTGCCAATTGTTCCCCAGCAAAGCTGCCATGGTTGGCTATCTCCTCGACCCGGAGTTCTAACATGGCCGACACCCTCAACGCCTCCTCGCTGCTCGGCGCCGTCGCCGATAGTGCGGCGCTGCTCGACAGTGTTTTCAAGCAGCCCGGAATCAGTGACCTGTTGCTGACAGTCAATCTCGTGCTGCTGGCTGTTGGGGTTGTCTGGCTCAGTTACAACATGCTGGCCGCGCTGGTGCAGTCGGCCTGGGACGGTGAATTTGCCGGAAAACGCTTCCACACCGTCTGGATGCCGATCCGTCTCTGCATCGGCTTCGCAGCGCTCTTGCCAATACTTGATGGATGGTGCGGCGCGCAGATCATCATGTATCAGGTGGCCAAGATGGGAGCCGGCGCCGCCAATATTGCCGTCGCCGGCGCAGCGCCCAAGCTGGCCAAGAACGAGATTATTCCTACGAGCTTTGACCGTGCCGGCATGGCCACGCAGCTATTCAACACGCTGCTGTGCCGCGCCCGCGTCGGCATCCTGGCGCAGCAGTCCGGCGAGCTTGAGTCCGCCGGCGGTGGCGGTGGAACCAACTGGACTGAGTACTACAGCATCGACCGATGCGGCGGCCAGCCGGTGGTGCCGGCTGGCGACCTGCAGGCCGCGCACACCTCAGCCACGCAGGCGATGATCGCCAACCTTACTCCTCTGGCCACTCGAGTTGCTGCCGGCCAAGAGGGCCGAGGGCCGATTGTGCCGGCGGCGGAAGTTCGGAACGCTATCACCAAGGCCGCTGAAACCTACGAGGCATCGATCTCTGAGGCCGCTCGCAGCCTGGCGAGCTCGAAGGTCAGCTCGCTCAACGCCGAACAGGCGAAGGGTTCATGGCATTACTTCGGCTTCCAGTCCGTCAAATCCGCGCGGGCACAAAGCGACCTGAACAGCGCCGCAGGGACCGGCGCGCAGCTCACGGCCAACACCAACACCTCCAGCGCCGGCCAAGAGGCCGCCACCTACTCCGGGTCGATCATGGATAGCGAGGGCCTGACCGGAGCGCAGGCATCGGGCGCTGGTGCCGGCAGCGGGGAAAGCTACTGGGCGATGCTCAAAAAGCTCAAGGACAACCCAGCGCTGCTGTTGAAGATGTTGTTCGGCAATACCAAGGCAGCTCAACTCACCACGGGCGGCGGCCTCGTGCAGTCTCTGGCCGCCTTTGGTGCCACCCTCATAGGGTTGGGTGTTGGAGGTATCGTTGTCATCCTCGGTGCGTTGGGGGCGCTTGCCTTCACAAGTTTTCTGGGCGCCGGCGCGATCCCATTCGCGCTGTATGTCGCCGGCCTCGCAATGTCCATCATCGTGCCGATGATTCTGATGGGCATCACCTTGGCGGTCTATGTGCCCATGATCCCCGCGTTGTTCTGGACGCTTGGGGTTGTCGCGTGGATGTTGGTGGTCGCTGAGTGCATTTTTCTCGCGCCTGTTTGGGCGCTCGTGCACCTCGAGGCCGAGGGCGAAGGTATGGGGCAGCGGACCGAGAAGGGCTACGCGATGTTGCTTGATCTGTTGCTTCGCCCGCTGGCGCTTGTCTTCGGCTTCGCTATCGCGACCGCAGTTCTCAATGCCGCATGGTCGCTTTTCACTGCCGGCGTCGGCGGGGTGCTCGACGTTGCCGACACTTGGTCGCTCATCAAGTTCTTCATGTGGCTCGGCATGGTTTTCCTCATCGTCACCATCGCCGTCCAGCTGATCGGCACGGTCTATCGCAAAGCGCTGGACCTGCCGGATCAGATTGTCACCTGGATCGGCAGCAGCGTTGCCAGCTACATGGGCGACCACTCGACCAAGGATCCCAATGACAGCCTGCGCGGCGCCGGCCGGGGCGGCGGCCGCATGCCAACGAAGGGCAACCAGGGCGGAGGCGATACCCCCGCGCCCGCCGCGCCGGCTCCTTCGGCGCCGGCGAGCGGTGGCGGAAAGTAGCGGCTTTAACAAATTCGTTAAAGCCATGCCACCTTCTTCCCTCGTCCCGCGCGGCCCAAGCCACACCCCCGCGAATGACGCCCGGGACCGTAGATGCGGCGGGCTACGCCACACACACCGCGCTTCGCGCGGAACTCTGCCGCAACGGGCCCAAGGGCGATGTACCGCTCCCGCCCCGCGCGGGACGAGGGAAGCGCTGCAGTGCAAGCACTCAAGGGGAACTGTTTCCACAGATCCCCGCCGCCGGGCTCCCCAGTGATGCGCACGCCTGCGGCATGCGCCCTTGAATCGAGTTGATCGGTGTCGCGCAAAATCTTCACTTGCGCGGCGCGTGTTCGATTTTGTATGATGTTGTTATGGCATTGCGCGCGAGGTGGCCAACCTCGCATAGCCAAGTGGGGCCGACGCTCACTTGGTGAGTCAGCGGTCGGGGAAAGAGGCTCCCGTCCTCTCACAAGCTCAACAGCGGGGAAGTCTGGTTGAGCGCTTAGGCCGTTTCCAGTCAGCAGGGCAAGGGCATGACTGCTGTCAGCAGACCTTGTCACCTTCACGGTGATCGAGGTCTTGGAGACGGCTATGCCTCATCGCGATTCTTCAGTTGCACCCTCTACCGATGCCCATCCTGGCATCGATCCCCTAGAAACTCTCGACGCCGCCGGTCTCGCGCCGATCGTCAAGCGCAAGGCGTCCACTATTCGGGTGGATGTTTCCCGTCGGCCTCATACCCTGCCTCCTTTCATTCGGGTTGGCGGCCGTGTCCTCTGGCTCAAGACTTCAGTTGCCACTTGGCTGAAGGAGAAGGAGGCGGTTGCATCTGGTAAGACTGGTGCTGCTGGGGAGTAGCGGGAAATGCAGGAGCGTCTACCCCACAAAGACCATCTTGGGGCCCGGCTGCGCCGGACGGGCTTTCCGGGCTTCGCCCCGAGCCGCACGAACGCGTCTCGGCCATTCGGCTGCAATCCTTCCCTCGCTTCGCTCGGCTGCCCTCTGCGCGCTCCGCTTGCCATCGTGCGCGCTTCGCGCGAGAGAAAAAACAACGTGCGCCTGTTCCGGAAAATTCGGTGGCAAAAAACCGCCACCGAATTTTTCGGCCCCGGGCAGCGGCGGGGCTTCAATGCGTGCCTGCCACTCGCCGGCGGCGCCGCTCAAGCAAGCTGTCGCGCCAGCCTGCGGGGGGCGCTACGCGCCCGCTTCGCGCACCCCTTCGCCCGGTCCCTTCGGGCTGCGGCCTCGGCTGCGCCCCTTGTCTGTCACGCCATCTTGCACCGCGACGAAACCCCGCCGGCGCCCTTCGGGGCGCGTCAGTCCCGCATTTCCGCGAAAGCCCCGCCGCCCCCCGGGGGGGCGGTTGAGAGGCAGAAGCAAAGTGAAGTGAGGCAGGGCGCCAGCTACGCAGGGCGCCTAAAGGCGGAAGCGAAATTCAAGGAGAAGCGAATGTACGGACATCCTGCAGCAGTTGAAAGCATGAAGGAGATCTTCGGCGAGGCGATCTCGACATACACCAGGGCGCAGGCCATCGAAGACGGCGTGCTGGTCGATGTGACGGAGGCGGCGAGAGAAGCAGGCTTTCGTTTTCCGGTGGCGATGACTCGTGCCGCGTGGGAGGACTGCGTGAGCTGGAGCGATGCCGACAACAAACGCCAGACCTACCAGGACGAGGCAGGACGGCTTTGGGACGTGCTGTGGATGGCGAGTGTTGCAGTGAGACGGAATAGCGGCTCAGAAGTGCGTTTCCAGCTGTACCGCGTGCCGCGTGGCGGCCGTGGGGTGAGGCCGAGACTTGTGACGCTGGATATGTACTGCGGGCCCGGGGACGAAGGCGAACCGGTGATCACGATTTCGATGTTGGGCGAAGACTGAACTTTTTTTACTGAAAAGGAGAAGCAAATGATCACGATCTTTGTGGAACAAGGCGGCAATCATCTTAAAGCGGTATCGGACGGCATCAAGAAGTTGGTGAGGGGGAAGAACCTCTACTGGCAGCAGGGGTGGCCGGAATACCAACCGACCATCTGGATCCATGTGCGACGGGAGGTTGGGAAAGAGTTGAGTATCGAGCTCGCCTTGGGGCCTTACGGCTCGAGCGATGAAGACTACACCGCATTCCGCGAGGGCAGGTGGGATGAGGAGGAAGACGGGCGGCTGTTGCCAGTCCTTGTTGGGCTAAACCGTGAGTGCGACTTCGTAGACCCGGAGGGCTATCTGCGGAATGAGGCATGGGAGGAAGCGCTGGGCGAGGGTTGGGAATGCATCCGACAAAGGTACGAACGTGGGGAAGACGCGGGCGTACCTATCGATCTGATCATGAAGGCCGAGGCGTTGGAGAGCAAAAAAATCGAGGAGGCGGAAATGGAGGCTTCAGAGGCAGAGGTTGAGAACAACATCGAGGAGTGGATCGGCGCGCGGCTGGAAGCTGGAATCTACAGCTTCAATGAGTGGGTGGACGAAACGCTGGAGATTCAAATCGCAGCCGCCTGCGAAGACTGATCAATTTTTCAAGGAGAGTGAAATGGACATGCAGGAATTGAAGCAGAAGCTTGCCACCGAGCGACCGGATGATGTTCTCGCCTGGCTGTTCGGTCAGACGAACGACGAGCAAGAAGTCCTGAGCAACTACCAGCAGCTTGGAGCAGCCGGTGAGCTCGACTACTACATGAACACGCAGGTGGAGTCGACTTTCATGACCGCCACCGGCGCAGTCACCTATACCTATTCCCCGGCGCGGCTTGCGTGACTTAAGGAGAGAAAAATGGAAGCGATCGTTGCAACCGAAGCAGAGCAAAAGCAAACTCCGGCTTGGCTGCTGGAGCTGTACGGCGGGGAGCCGGACAACTATCAAACAGTGGAACTGGCCGGCGTTGAGTGGTGGTGCTGGCATGGCTGCACGCGGCAGGAGATCAATTGCCACATCAAGGAGGATGGTGGGCGGTTGCGCATGGTCAAGTGCAGTCAGGGCGACAAGGGTGTTTTCGTATGGGGATTTTCGCTGCTGGTCGCGGATGGGCAGTACATCTGTGCGTACGGTGAAGCAGAAACTCTGCTGCAGGCCGCAGAGGCGGCGCTGGCCTACGTCCCCGAGGAACTGGATTTCGGCGGGATGGCATGGTTCCGCGGGCAGGGCGAGGCGGAACAGTGGGAAGGCTGGGTGAACGGTGATCGCGTTCGAATCCATGCTGTCAATGAGACCTGTCGCTGGGAGCGGAAATGCGCTGAAGCCGAGAATCTGTTGGAATTCTGCGACAGCTTCGGGAGTGGACTCTCCGGCAAGACCGCAACCCGCGAGGAAGCCATGCAGGCCGCTATCGACGCCCCCAACAAACTGCGGGAGCTGGCCTCGAAGTTCGTCATCGGCAAACTCGTCGAGGAAGCCTACGTACGTGGAGTGACAGACGGCCGCGAGGAGATGCGGGTCGCTGCTCACTCTGTCGCGTCAACTGTGGGACGCGACATTAACCGTATCCGCCTGCTTCCCCCGGGGATGGCTAAAGCGAAGGCGGCGTGAGCATGATCGGCATCACAGTCGACTTCCGGGCGGGCCTAGCCTGCCCGGCGATCAACAGGCCGGCAGCAGACGACGGAGTCGTTTTTTTCGGCGCCGATCGACTGTTGGCGAGGATGAATACCCAAGAGTTCAAGGCCATGGCGCGCCGGCGCCGGCAGACGCCGCGCGAACTGCTGCATCAGGTTCTGAAGGCCGCTGCAGCTGCAGCACAGCGAGTGCTGGACGGGGGCGAGGAGGAGGTAAGAGGGAAAGTGCTTCGATTGCTCGCTCAGGGGGAGGTTGTTTCTGGCCGGGGCGGCGATCTGCACTTTGAATTGCTGGTTTGACCAATATCCGAGGAGAAAAAATGCACAACGATATTCAACACCCGCTGCAAAAACCGAACGTGCCGGCGGAATTCCTGGCCGAACTGGACCGGATCGACCCGCTGATCTGCTCACGCGAGCGGCTGGTGGACCTGTACCGCCAGGCGCCGGACGCCGAGGTCCGCGCTTTCATTGTCGGGATCATGGACACGAGGACCATGGTTTCGCTTATCACCGAAAGGGAGTTTTGAAATGGAACAGGAAATTGAACGAGTACCTGTCGACAAAGCTGAGCGTCAGCGCCAGAAGCGGATCATGCTTTGGTGCGCCGCCGTGGCCATCCTCGGGATGCCGGTTTGGGCTATGACTGACTGGTGGGTGTGGTGGTTCATCATCCCTGGCGCCTGGTTCATCATGATCATGCTGCTTATGCAGAAATTGTGGCGCAACTGGTACCACGAGGAGCCGTGATCATGGCCACCCAGGACGAGCCCGAACCAGGTCCAGGCGCCACGATCCCGCAGCCTTTGGTGGGCTACCAGGTCCCTGCAGCGCCGCCGAAGCAGCGGCAGGCGGACATGACCGACGAAGAGATCGAGGCGGCGTTTGCCGCTCTTTGGAGAAAACTGGAGAGATGCGATGACTGAAAAGGACAGCGATTTTCTGAAACTGTGCGAACTGTTTAACCTGAGCCCCTTCCACTGGCGCTGGCAGCTGAGCGTAGAGGACGGGGTGATCTTGACCAACTTCGAGGAGGATCCGCTTAAGCAGAGCTTCCGCCTCGGCGGTCCGTTTCAGCCATCCATCGCGTGCACCAGATTGGCCGCCATGATTTCCTTGTCGGCAGGCAAGCTCGACGACGCGCTGCGCTGGGCGCACCAGGCCGGCACGCGAATCGAGATTCTGCAGGCCGAGATCCGGCTCATCCTCGCCGGTCGCAAGCAGGCGCGCAGGCCTCTGTGGGTTCGGGAGATGATGGTGGTCGACCTCGATGAAAAGAAAAAATTGGATGCGGCACTGGCCAGGGCACGCGCCGCACGCGCTGAGAAGGCAAAGACGGTGATGCACTGAACATCACCCGCATGACGAATTACGTAAATATATTGATGCCACCCCCATAGCGATCCCAATAGGGTTGCCATTGGGAGGGCATTAGGCGGGGGATAGCCCCCCTATCGCATCGAAGACCGAGGGAGAGGAGCCATCATGTTGCCGGAAGGAGCCAGAGAAGCCGCGCAGGCGGCGCTTGAAGCCGCCAGCGCCTGGACCTGCAGCCGCTGTCAGGCCTCGAGATCGAAGCAGCCGAACTGCGCGGCCTGCACGACGGTTCGCTACCACCGCCCGTCGGAAACAAGTGCGGCGCACACATACAAACAACGAATAGATGGACTGTAGAGGTCAAATTTGGCACTAGATTGGGTCAAGAAATGGAACGGAGGCCTTCATCGAAGATTCGGCTCTTCTTGCAGCTTGGCAGGCATACCATCAGGAGAAGGCATCTTTACGCCTCATTTCGAGACTCGGAAATCTGCAGTTACCGAAATCAGCGGTGAACTGGAGCCAGCTTTGGGTCTGAAATACTTCAGTAAAAAGCTTGACATTCCCCGTGTTTGTAGCTACATTGTCACTACGTTATGGCTTAACCGCATTAGTTTGCAGTTTGCAGTTTGCATTAGCCAAGCGATTAATCACCTGCTGGGACCCATCGGGCTCCAGCGCCTGCGCAGGAGTGCGGGAGATGGTAATGACAGTCTCGACATTGAAAACTACCGATGTACGCTCCCGGATCGAACCGGAATTGAAGGATCGCGCCTCTGAAGTGCTTGAAGCTTGTGGGCTGAATCTGAGCGATGCGATCCGTCTGTTCTTGCGCCAGGTTGTGACTCAGCAAGGTTTGCCGTTCGAGGTGAAAACTCCGAATGCAACGACTTTAGCGGCTATGCGCGAGGCCCGTTCGATTAGCAGAGCGAGATTCGGTTCTGCACAGGAATTCTTCGATGACCTCGAAAAAACCAGCTCAAAAAAAACGCACACTGCCGCCAAGAAACAGCGATAGAACCAAGCAATTCCGCAAGGACTGGGAACGACTGAGTCACTCAGGGCGTTACGACATGCATCGCCTTAAGGAGGCGATGTTGCTCATCATCGCGAATGACGGTCCACTTCCACCGGAATATTTTGACCACGGCCTTGATGGCCCGTGGGAGGGATTTCGGGAGTGTCACGTAGGAGGGGATTTCCTGCTGATCTACGATTTACGGGAAGATGGGCTGGTGGTCTTCACCCGTGCCGGGACACACGCTGAGCTTTTCGAATAGATCAACCGAGCTTCTTAGCAAGGTTCCGCGCCCTCAGGTGCGTATAGTCTTTCAACATCTGCAGCGTCTTGTGGCCAGTAACGGCCGCAGCCTCTACGCGATCCAGGCCGAGCTCAAACAGACGTGAGGTTGCTTCGTGGCGGAGATCGTGGAAACGGAGGCCTTCAATCTCAGCACGCCGGCAGGCGTTGATCCAGCCGCTGTGCAGCGAGGCCTGCGAGATCGGGAAAACCGGTCCCTTAATCTTCTTTACGTCACCCCCTTGAAGCGGGCGCAAGAGTGCGACCGCACGGGAGGAGAGCGGCACAACGCGATCCTCGCCGTTTTTCGTGTCGTGAATCTCAACCGTTTGGCCGGCCAAGTCCACGTGCTCCCAGCGCAGTTTTAAGAGCTCGCCCTGGCGCATGGCCGTCTCGACGGCCAGCAGCACCATCGGCTTGATGTAGGGATTCCTGCAGCCTTCCAGGGCCGCGAGGAGCTTCTGCTCCTCGCCTTCCTCTAGCCGCCGCTTCCGCGGCCGGCCAGGGGAGGGGAGTTCCATCTCCTTGATGGGGTTCCGGAGGCCTTCGATTCGCCACCTCTTGGTCGCGATCGAGAACAAGTGCGAGAGGAGGGCGGTATAGCGGCGCTGGGTCACCTCTGATGCCGGCCGCTGCTTCCTCTCCTTGCCGTCCTTGCCCACAGTTACGTGGGGCTGCGCCAGGTCATCGAGCAGGGTCTCGATATCGTCGGCACGAAGGGTAGAAAGAGGGCGCGTAGCGATCGGATTCCGCAGGATCCTACCGATGCGGGACAGCTCGGGCTGATGGCTCTTCTTTTTGACCGTAACCGAGTCTCGATAGCGCTCCAGGGCCTGGCCAAGAGTTGTTTCTCGTGCCTCGGTCAAATCCTGGATATGGCCATCCTCGAGCTTGAGCTCTTGGCGCTTCGCCCAGTTCTCTGCCTCTTTCCTGGTGTCGAACGTCCGGCACATTGCCGGCAGGCCCTTCCGACGGATCCGCACCAGGAAGCTGTAGGGCCCACGTTTGAGAATGGTTGCCACAATCCCCCGCTTTTACTGCCACAAATTGTCACAGCAATTATGCGCCATATCGCGGAGAACAAGCAAGGACGCGGTTTTCAGAGATTTACATAGATGGTCTTAAAATCCCTCGACCGGCAACGGTCATGCCGGTTCGATTCCGGCTCCGGGCACCAACCGAAACGCTCACCCTAACCACTGCCACCGGCGATTGCCCTCCAGAACTAATTAGACATAATACAGATTATACGAAGTATATTAAACCGGCGTTCAGGACTACGGCTACTCTTCCGCTCCCGCCTTCCTGAGTAAATCAATGATATTCCCATGTCCGCCTTGCGCAGCCCACTTGAGTGCCGTGATTCCGTCCGATGTTTTGTAATCTGGATCGGCATCCGCTTCCAGCAGTAATTTCACAGCCTCGAAATGCCCATTTTTTGAAGCCAGCATGAGCGCGGTGGCGTGATTGGGTGCCGTCGCGTCGACCTCGGCCCCCTGGCCGATGAGATACTCAAGCACTTCAACTTGGCCTTCATAAGCGGCATACATCAGCGGTGTCCATCCAGGGGGATTGATATCCGCGCCAGCCGATACGAGCATTTTGGCGATCTCCCTTTGCCCTTTGAGCGAGGCCAGCATCAATGGCGTATCCCCGTACTGATTCCTGACATTGACTTTGGCCCGATGCGCAACCAGGAAACGCACCAGATCCGCATTCCCCTTTTCTATGGCCAGCATGAGCAGTGAATTACCTGATTTATCGACTGTATTGACGTCCATTCCGCGCTGCAGAATGTCGGTAACGGTTTGTGTGTCATTGCCCTCAATGGCTTTAAGTAGATCTTCGTAGATACCTGCTGTCGCCTTGCCTGCAAGCAACAACAGGCTAATGACCAAAGCGGCAACCGTATCTCTCAAAGAAGACATGCGTTTCCGGTTCAATTGATTATCACCTTGAATAATTTGCAGAAATTCTCTGTCGTCTGGCTCTCGACTTCATCGATGCCGATTCCCTTCAATGCCGCGATCTCATTGGCGACATGACGTACATAAGCCGGTTCGTTGGTTTTGCCTCGATGGGGAACCGGCGCCAGGAAGGGAGAATCCGTTTCGACAAGAAGCCTATCCATAGGGACCATTTTGGCGGTTTCCTTCAACTCGTGCGCATTCTTGAATGTGACGATCCCGGAGAAGGAAATGTAGAAGCCCATGTCCAGCGCCTTCTCGGCAACCTCCCGGGTTTCCGTGAAGCAGTGCATCACTCCACCAACCGAATCGGCGCCCTCCACACGCAAGATTTGCAGAATGTCCGCTGCAGAATCTCTTGTGTGAATGATCAAGGGTTTACCGCAAGCCTTGGCAGCTCGGATATGAACCCGGAAACGCTCCCGTTGCCATTCTGGCTTGTCTTTGTGCCAAAAATAATCGAGGCCAGTTTCACCAATGCCTAGCACTTTGGGATGATCTGCGAATCTGAGCAAGGTTTCGACATCCGGCTCGAGACAATCCTGGTGTTCCGGATGCACGCCAACCGTGGCATACAAATTACGGTGCTTTTCTGCCAGCGCCTGCACCTTGGGCATTTGTTCGAGGCTGACGCCAATGCAAAGAGCTGCGCCAACATTGGCATGCATCATGGAATCAATGACTTGATCGATTCTGTCGGCGAGTTCGGGAAAATCAAGGTGACAATGCGAATCGACCAGCATTGCAGGGAAGCACCAATATACAGCGGTTCAAATTGTGTGCGTCTGCCGGCCGGCAGGATACCCGGCCAGGATGCCTTCTATCTTGCGTTTGGCGGATTGTCCGGATTCGTCTTCGCTGAACTGGACTCCGATTCCCTGGGTTTTGTTGTTCTGCGCTCCGGCGGGCGTGACCCAGACCACCGAGCCGGCAATCGGCAGCTTGCCCGGTTCGTCCATCAGGGACAACAGCATGAAAACCTCATCTCCGATGGCGTACGGCTTGGCTGTCGGCACGAAAATCCCGCCCCTTTTGAGGTAAGGCATATACGCTGCATAAAGCGCTGATTTTGAATTGATGTTGAGCGAAAGTACGCTCGGGCGGGCAGCTGCGGCCTGGGGTTTGGTGGGTTCTGGCATAGGCCCTTAGCTTCCTTTAACTGCAGCCCTTCCATATCGGGTCAGCATGTCTTCAAAAAACAGCCGCGGATTCAGGGGGTGTTGCGATACAGCCTTGATTCTCAGAAGTTCATTGTAGCAATCAATCAAGGCGTGCAGCGATGCCCCGCCGGCAATCATGTGGATTTCTCGCTGTTTGTGACTGTGGAATACGACCGAACCGGTCATTTTTACAGTGATGAGATCAAAAACCCATTTTTGCAGCCAGGTGACCAGGGTGCGCTTTTCCAGCAAGGGCTCTCCGTCCTTGTTTTCCTTCAGCCAGCCCTCCCAGCGCCCGGCTATGGCAACTGGTCCGACTTGTCCAACCTGAGCAAGGTCATGAAAGAAGGTGTCCAGCCGTTCCCGGTTTTTTGATTCGTCGGCAGCTGCCAGTGGAAGGCCGCCGGCATGGGAAAGAAGATCTTCGGCATGCTGGATGCCGGAATCCTTCAACCAAGCCAAGGCATCTTTGCTGGCTGGCTTTGGAAAATTGACGGTCTGGCAACGGCTCAGAATGGTTGGCAGAAGTCTTTTTTTATTATTAGTTATCAATATAAACAATGTGTTTGTAGATGGTTCTTCAAGTATTTTAAGAAGTGCGTTGGCGGTTGCCTGGTTCATGGTCTCGGCAGGCTGAATCACGATGATGCGCAAGCCCTGGCGGTGGGTGCCAATACCCAAGAAGCTATCGAGGTTCCGTATCTGATTGATGCGGATCTGATCGGATTTTTTCTTCGTCATCGAGGCCGATTCGGCATCGGAGTCGCTGTCCTCCGGCTCGTCGCCACCCGGTTCTATCAGCCTGAAATCCGGATGATTACCCGAAAAGAACCAGTTGCAGGAAGCGCAAGCCCGACAAGCCTCATTGATTCCTGAAGCCTTTTCACACAGAAGTCTGGCAGCCAAGTCATGGGCGAAATTTTTCTTCCCACCTCCGGCCGGACCGCTCAGAAGAAGGGCATGAGGAAGCCGCTCAACTTGCCCCAGGAGCTTATTCCAAAGCTCTTTCTGCCATACGTATATCATTTATTAACAAATAATTGTAATTGTTTTATAAAGTATTTCTTGAATATTCACAATGCTCTCGGAAGAGTCGATCAGCTTGATTCTCTTCGGATCGGCTGCCGCTCTTTGCAAATAGGAATTCCTGACACGATCGAAAAATGCGCGGCTCTCCCGCTCGAAACGATCCGGCGCATTCCCGGCCTTTGACAATCGCTCACAGGCGATTTCGACCGGCAGGTCGAAAACCAACGTCAGGTCGGGCTGGAAATCGCCTTGCACCCATTGTTCCAGAGCCATGATCTTCTCGGGCGCAAGCCCCCTGCCGCCGCCCTGGTAGGCATAGGAGGCATCGGTAAACCTGTCGGAGACTACCCATTTTCCTGCTTCAAGGGCCGGCAGAATCAGCTTGGCGAGATGTTCGCGCCGGGCGGCAAACATCAGCAAGGCTTCTGTTTCCAGGTGCATCGCTTCGGAAAGCAGCAGGGCGCGGAGCTTTTCCCCGAGGGGCGTTCCCCCCGGTTCCCGCGTTTCGACGACCTCCCTGCCCTGCTTTTTCAGGAATTCGCTCAACCAGGCATGGTGGGTGCTCTTCCCCGCCCCGTCGATGCCTTCCAGCGTGATGAATTTGCCGCGCATTCAGTTCCCTTTTCGCAATTGGTATCTCGCCACGGCCCGGTTGTGCTCGTCCAGCGTGCGGGAAAACTGGCTGGAGCCGTCCCCTCTGGCGACGAAGTAAAGCATATCCGTTCGGGCGGGATGCAGGGCTGCCTGAATCGAGGCGCGGCCGGGCATGGCGATGGGGGTTGGCGGCAGGCCGGGCCGCGTATAAGTATTGTAAGGGCCATCCGTCTGCAAATCGCGTTTGCGAAGATTGCCATCGAACCGGTCGCCGAGCCCATAGATCACCGCAGGGTCTGTCTGCAGCAGCATGCCCTTGCGCAAGCGGTTGGCGAAAACCGCCGCAATCTGGCCGCGGTCAGGCGCTTGCCCCGTTTCTTTTTCCACGATGGAAGCCATGACCAAGGCCTCGTAGGGCGTTTTGTAGGGCAGACCGGCTTCGCGGGCATCCCATTCCGACTGGATAAGCTTGTCCATCTGCCGATAGGCTCGCTTCAGGATATCGACATCGGCCGTCCCTTTCGGAAAAAGGTAGGTGTCTGGAAAGAAGCGGCCCTCCGCGTGGCCTTCGAGGCCCAGTTTTTCCATGATCTGCCGATCCGCCAGTCCCGTCGTGTCGTGGCGTACATGGGGATTGGCATCGAGCGCCGCCCGCATCTGCCGGAACGTCCAGCCTTCCAGCAGAACGACATCCGCCTGGGTGACATCGCCGCGGGTCAGCTTTTCCAGCAACTTGAGCGGCGTGACGCCCCGCACGACTTCATAGCTGCCGGCCTTGATTTCCGAGGCTTTGCCGAGGGCGCGCCCGAGCAGGGTGAATTGCCAGGCAGGCAAGGCGATGCCGGCCTCCTCGATCTGGCGCGAGGCGGCGCGCAGGGTGCTGCCGGGCGGTATCGTGAAATCGGCCGGGCTGGCTTGCAGCGCGACCGGCCGGGTGGCGAAATAGGCCATCCAGCCGAGGAAGGCAAGCACGGCTGCCAGGGCAATGCCGAGCAAACGCAGCAGAACGGCCATTATCCGGGGAGGAAGCGGGTTGAAGAAAAGCACTGCGACACAAAAGCTATAATAACCCACCCCCCTCAACCGTACAGAGAACACCGGCATGAACTGGCAGAATTTCCTCGGCGAACGCGGCGCCCGCCTCGAAGCGGGTCAGCCGCAGAATTTCGGCGACGCGCAGGCGGAACTCCAGGCCGCCGCCTCGGCCACCGTCGTGGCGCCATTGGCCCAATTCGCGCTGATCCGCGCCAGCGGCGAGGATGCGGCGACTTTCCTGCACAACCTCCTGTCCAACGACGTGCAGCATCTCGCGCGCAATCGCGCAGAACGCTGCGGCTTCTGCAATCCGAAAGGCCGCCTGCTCGCCGATTTTCTGATCTGGCGCGACGATCGCGACATCCTGCTCCAGCTCTCCGCCGACATTCAGCCGGCGATGCTGAAAAGGCTCGGCATGTACGTGCTGCGCTCCAAGGTGAAACTGTCGGATGCGAGCGACGAGATCATCCTGCTCGGCATCTCGGGCGGCGAAGCCGCCGCGGCCTTGGAATCGATCGGCGCCGAACCGCCTGCAGCCGCCTTGGACGTGACACATTTCGCCGGCGGAACGGCGATTCGCCTGGACGAACGGCGCTTCCAGCTGGTGCTGCGGAGCGAGTCTGCCGAGCGCGTGTGGGGACAGCTGTCCGCCCAGGCCAGGCCGGTTGGGGTGCCTACCTGGCGCTGGCTGGAAATCGTGGCGGGCATTCCGCACATCACCGCGCCGACGCAGGAAGAGTTCGTGCCGCAGATGGCCAACCTCGAACTCATCGGCGGCGTCAGCTTCACCAAGGGCTGTTATCCCGGCCAGGAAGTGGTTGCGCGCACGAAATATCTCGGCAAGGTCAAGCGCCGCACTTACCGCGCGCGCCTCGAGGGAGAATGCCCCGCTTCCGGCACCGATCTGTTTGGCGCCGATCTCCCCGACCAGTCCTGCGGCAAGATCGTCGAGGCCGCACCTGCACCGGCAGGAGGTTGCGAGGTGCTGGCCTCGATGCTGATGTCGAGCGCCGAAGGCGGCGAGGTGCGCGTGGGCAGCGCCGTCGGCCCGAGACTGACTTTCCTGGCCCTGCCCTATCCGCTCGAATAGAGCTTCCGGTCGTGTGCCTGATCCTGATCGCGTGGCGGGCCCACCCGGAGTACCCGCTGGTGGTGGCGGCGAATCGCGACGAGTTCTTCGCTCGCCGTACCGCGGCGGCTGACTTTTGGCTTGACGCACCCGATGTGCTGGCCGGACGCGACCTCGAAGCCGGCGGCACCTGGCTGGGCGTCACGCGTGGCGGACGTTTCGCCGCGCTGACGAACTACCGTGATCCGGCGCACGTCCGCAGCGATACGCCCTCGCGCGGCGAACTCGTCAGCCACTTCCTGACCGGCAGGCAGGGCGCGAGGGACTATCTCGCCGAACTCGAGGCGAAGGCGGATCGCTACAACGGCTTCAATCTGATCTTCGGCGATGCGCAGGAACTCTTGTACTTTTCCAACTGCGGCGAGGGCGAACGTCACCTCGGGACAGGCATCTACGGGCTGTCGAACCACCTCCTCGACACGCCCTGGCCCAAGGTGGTGCAGGGCAAGTCGGCTCTGGGCGCCGGGCTGCGGGCATTGCCCGAGGTCGCTCCGCTGTTCGATCTCCTGCGCGACGAACGCATCGCGCCGGACGAGGCGCTGCCGCGAACCGGTGTCAGCCTGGAATGGGAGCGCCTGCTCTCGGCTGCCTTCATCCGCATGCCGGGCTATGGCACGCGCTCGTCGACGCTGCTGGCAATCGATCGCCGATGCTGCCTGCGCTTCATCGAACAGACCTATCTGCCGGACGGCGCGGCAGGCGAGCGGGTGGACAAGACGTTTTCCATCGAGGCGCCGTCCCGCAGGGACTGACTTTCGCTGCCGGGATTACTCGACGATCTCGACCGTCGTGCCGGCGGGCGTCAGGTCGAACAGATCGACGATGTCGCGGTTGCGCATGCGCACGCAGCCGATCGATCCCGGCCTGCCCAGTTCCGAACCGTCAGGCGTGCCGTGGATGTAGATGAATCGGCGCATGGTATCGACGTCGCCGAGCCGGTTGCGTCCCGGCTCGCAGCCTGAGAGCCAGAGGATGCGCGTGAGTATCCAGTCGCGGCCGGGATGCCTGTCGGCCAGCTCCCGAGAGAAGATCTCCCCGGTCGGGCGCCGCCGCACGAAGACCGCGTTCTCCGGCTGTCCCGCCCCGATCTTCGCGCGCACGATGTGCCGGCCACGCGGCGTGCAGTTGCTGCCGCGCTGCTCGCCCGCTCCCATTTTCGAGGTGGAGACTGTGTAGCTGCGCTGACATTTGCCCGTGTCGTCGAACAGGTCGAGCGTCTGGCGTAGAAGGCTGATGCGGATCTTCATCTCAGGCCGTCTCCGTCTTCCCGCGCCGGGCAGCGAAGAAGCCCGACAACAGGGCGCCACACGCCTCCGCCAGCACGCCGCCCGTCACTTCGGCATGGAAATTCAGGCGCGGCTCGGCGAACAGGTCCACCACGCTGCCGCAGGCGCCCGTCTTGGGATCGTTGGCACCGTAGATGAGGCGAGCGATGCGCGCATGGATGATTGCGCCGGAACACATGACACAGGGCTCGAGCGTGACATACAGATCGCAGCCTGGCAGCCGGTAGTTGCCGAGGCGCTGTGCCGCGTCGCGCAGGGCGACGATCTCGGCATGGGCGGTCGGATCGTGGCGCGAGATCGGCGCATTGAAGCCGCGTCCTACGATCTCGCCGTCCTTGACCACCACGGCGCCGACCGGCACCTCGCCGATGGACCCGCCTTCTCGCGCCAGATCGAGCGCGGCCTGCATGAAGGTATCGTCCGCGCTGGTCATTCCCACTCGATTGTCAATAGGTCGGTTGAAATCGTTGCCACGTAAGGCTTCCGGTTATGATTGCACGACACGCTTACCCCCTTCTTTACCGTCAAATTTTCGGGGCTAAAAATGCGGCTTGTGTCCCGCCCCACCGAGGCGTGCATTGTACTTTGCATTATTCTGCGCGCTCAAGGCTGGCAACAACGTGCGCTGACGGTAAAAGGGTGCGGCCTCGCTGCCCTCTGTGACGGTATCAAGAACCGGCCTTGACGGTATCGGACACCCGAAAAAAGAGGCCCGCCGAAGCGGGCCAAATCGACAAAATACACCCCAAGGGTTCAGTGATCCCGGCGCCGTTCTCGCCGCAGCATGCCCCGCGCGATCTGGTAAAGGGCGCGGTTGCGTGTTTCGGCCGCCAGTTCCAACAAGCGCGCCGGCCGGTCGAGGTACTGCTCGGCCAGGCGCTCGTCAGGTGTGAGTGGTGCCTGCAGCCGGTTGGGTAGCAGGCGGCCGCTCTTCATCGTTTGCTTTCCGGGCTCGCCACGCCGGACACGGCACCGCGCACCGCATCGACCGGCCCTGTCGGCTCTACCCTACCCTGGCCCACGTCGGCGACGTAGCCCAGCGGTTTGCCCAGCGCGGCCACCGGAATGCCGGTACTGATGGAAATCAGGGTCAGCGTGTCGCGGATAGCCCGCTTGGCGCTACCGTCCTCGGCGATGGCCTTGTAAATCGAGTGCGGCGCGCTGGCCGCGCTCTCGATCATGGACACGGCCGGTGCGGTGCTCATTCGGTCATCGTAGGGTTTGCGGTTGAACGAGTTGGCTACCAGCATGCTGGCCTGGCCTGCTACCGGCACCATGGCGGCCGCGTTGCGCGCCGGGGCACCGAAGAAGAAGGCCAGAAACTCGTCGAGATAGCCGTCGCCATCATCATCGCCAGGGCCGCCCCTCATCGCCTGCACGATGGCTTCGGAGAACCACGCCGGCACCAGGAAGCCCAGCAGGAACACGTAGAACAGGCGGCCGGCACCCTTCTTCAAGCCCATGTCCTGGGCCACCTTCGCAAACTCGGTGCCCAGCACGTTGGCCTGCATGTTGAAATAGCTTTGGAACTGCGTAAAGAGGCGCGCGAAGGCCGGCCCGGATTCAAAGCGGCTGATGTCCTCGGGCTGCAAACTGCCCTGGGTTTCGCGCACTACAGCATTGGCTGCGCGCACCGCCTCGTCCTGGTTGTGCCCCTCTGCGAGCGCCTGGTCGAAGGCCGCCGTCCACGTGATGTTGTCGACCACGTTCTGGAATGCGGATTGCAGGAAATAGGCGTGCTTGGCCGTCCAGGCTTGGGCCTTGTCGTAGGTGCTCGGATTGAGCAGTAGCGCCTCGATGTCGCTGCGCATCTGCTGCACCTCGTTGCTTTGCCGGTTCGCCATGAAGGTGGAAAGCTGGGCTACCTGCTCGGCAACCTCGGCCGGGGCGCGCAGGTAGCGCCACGTCGCCGCCTTGAGGTGGGCAGGCTTCACTTTGATGGCAGTAATCGACAAGCCCGTGATCTGCTGCAAGGCGTTGGTCATGTTGGCGAACATGGCCGCCATGCCCGAACGGCTGCGCATGGTGCGGAAGAAGCGGTCGCCCAGCTTGCCTGCCCAGCCGGTCGCCGGGGTTTCGACGGTCTGCTTGGCGGCCCGGTTCAACCAGGGCAGCAACAGGTCGGTGTAGGCCACCGGGTCGTAGCGGTTCAGCGTGCCGGCGAAGCCCTTGGCGCGCAGTGTGCGCATTACGTCGCGCACGCGGGGTTCCAGATGGGCGAACAGCAGCACTTTGTCGAGGTGCTGGGGAAGAAGGCGAAGATCCAGCGCCAGGGGCTTGTTGTACTCGACTCGGCCCTTGGTAAAGCCGCGATTCGTCGCCGGGAACATGAAGGCGTTGCCCTGGTTAATGGCGTCGAGTTCGGCATTTACAGCCGCGTCCTGCACCTCGAAGGTGTCGTAGATGGCCGGCACGTAGCCGCCCCGGTAGGTACCGAAGGGCGTGGTGAATTCGTCGGCGGTGATTTCGTCGAAGTAGCGGCCGAACACCTCGCGGTGGGTTTTCTGCGCCAGGGGCTTGGTTTCTTCGAGCAAATCCCACACGCCCTGGGCAAAGTCGAAATCCGCCTTGGTCAGCTTGCCCTCGGCGATCATCCGACGAATGAAGGCATCCCAGCGGCTCGTATCAAGCCCGCCGACCTCGGTTTCGGTGGCCCAGCCACGGCCCAGCAGCAACTTGCGCTTGTTGCTCTCGTTGCCAGTGTGCAGGATGGCGTGCAGCAATTCGGCCTTGCCGGCGTCGCCCTTCGAGAAGCCGAAGGTATAGCCGAGTTCCGGCGCGGCAATGCGGCCGGGTTTGAGAGTCGGCTCGATGGCTTTCAGCAGGTCACGGTACCGCTTGAGATAGGCGGCGGAATCCGCCCGGTAACGGTCGGCGGCCTCGCTGATGGGCTGGAACACGAAACGCCGGAAGCCGCCCGTGATCTTGCCGCCGTCCATGCGATCTACCCAGGCTTCCACCCGGCGCAGCGCGGCGCGCACGCCCATGAGGTAGCGCACGCGCTTCTCGCCCTCGGTTACGGCCTTGCCTTCGCCTGGTGCGGTATCCGGCACGCCGAGTTCTTCCAAGCGGCCAACAAGCTGCTGGGTGATCTGCTGGCGGTCGATCAGTTGCCCGTCGACCTCGACCAGGCGCTCGCGCCGGGCCAGATACCACAGGCTTTCGATATTGTCGGACAGCGCGCGCAGTTCGCCCACGGTCAGGTCTGCCAGGGGCTTGGCGTTCTGCTCGGCATCCAGCAGCATGGGTTCGAGCACTGCGAAGAGTTCCGGGTCGTAGCTCTTCACGGCTTCCATGTATTGGCGCGGATTTCGGCCCCGCATGCCCACCCCGTACTCGGCCAGGATGGCACGCGCAGCATTCACGATGTCCATGTTCCGGGCCTTTGCTACCTGCTCGGTTTTCGCCTCGGCAATGCCCTTGAAGCTGGCCGCAATCCGTTGCGCCTCGGCTTGGGCCTCGTAGGCTGCGCGCGTGGCCGCATGCTGGATCAACTGAAAGCGCTTTTGCCGGATGGCCTCGTCGATGTTGCCCTTCTTGAGCGCGGCCTCGGCCGCCTTGCCGGCGCGAGCCTCGGCCGCTGCGTATTGTGTCGGGCGCAGGCCGCCTGCCTTGGCGTTTTCGATCATCCGGGCGGCGTAGTCCTTCGCCATCTTGGCGAGCACCTGGGCACCGCCCACAGCCTTTTGCAGGCCCGCCAGTTCGGTGGCAATGAAACGCCCCCGCACGTCGTTGTGGATGGCCTCGTCGGCGGCCTTGGCGATGGCCTCGGGTGTTGCCAGTTCGCCGTAGCGTTCCAGCATGCGCAGGTCGGTGGCGGCCTCGACAACCTCGCGGAAGGGCTGGGCATCGAGCATCTGGCGCACCATGGCGTCGCCGGACTGGAAGCCGAACATTTCCGCCACCATATCGGGGTGCAGGCCCTCGTTGGCGAGCATGCCGTATTTGCCATGGCCCAGGCGCTGCCAATCGACGGCGCCCAGCGCGCTCTCGGGGAACATTTCGCGCAGGGCCGGAATGCTCAAGCGGTGGCCCGCCGTGGCCTTGATGGCTTCGCCCTGGGGCGTGGTCATTTCGCCATGCTTCAACCAGCGCATGGCGGCATAGACGGGCTCTTTCGCCACCTCGGCTTCCACCTCGCGGCGGGTTTCCTTGCGTTTGGTGGCAGCGTCGCGGTTCAGGCGCTTGACCGTTTCCTCGCGTAGCTTCGCCGTCCAAGTCATGTCGCGCAGGCTGCGCGCTTCCATGGTCGCCAGCGCCTCGTCGGTGGCCCCCCGGCCAAGCGCCTGGTACTGGCGCCAGTCGATACCATGGGCGGCCGCATCTTCGGCCGTGGTGAAGAGCGGGGACATTGAGCGCACGCGCTGGGCTTCCTCGATATGGGCCTCGGTTGCCAGCATGCGGTCGAGCACCGCGCGCACCTCGTCGTTCAGTTCCACGTTCAGGCCTTTGATGTCCCGATACACGCGGGCCAGCCAGGCACGGAAACGGGCGAAGAGCCCCTGCAGCTTGAGACTTGGTGCCTTGCCCTCGTGCAGGTACGCCTCGAAGCCGCGCGCGAACTGCTCGTGGTGTGCTCGTTTCTGTTCCATGGTCATGCCCCGCCACGCGGTCACGTCCTTGACACCGAACCAGTCGAGCAGGGTTTGCATGTCCTGGCGCACGGCGGGTGCTGATTTCCCCATATCGGCGAAGGATTCGAGGAACCAGTGGCCGGACTCGTGCAGGAAGGTGGAAAGGTCGGCATTCTTGAACAGACCGACCACGGCCTTGCCGTCCTCGGTGAATTCGCGCGGCACAAAGCCCCCGCGTTGATCCTGGGAGAACATCGGGCGGCTGATGCCATCGGCAATGATGTTGGCGCCGTAGGTGTTCCACAGTTCGGCCGGCGACACGCCCAGGCGTTGGGCCATCACGTCGAAAAATGCGGTGGGCAGCGCGGCATAGGCGCGATTGACGGCCGGCGAGTAGCGCCCGGCCTTGTCCAGTTGCTCGACGATCTGCTGCTCGATGCCGCGCACCTCGTCGGCTTGGGTCAGGTTGCGCACCTGCTCTTCGGCCATGCCCGCCAGTTCGTCGACGTTGATCTGTCCGTCCTGGGACTGGCGGAAAGCCAGCGCCTCGGCTCGCGTCATTCCCCCCGGCTCGGTTTTCAGGTCGTTGATGATGTCCTGCGCGAAGCCGTTGCCCGCGATCTGCGCGGCGAATTCGCCCACGGGAATGCGCACGTCGCCCCCGGTTTCTAGGGCCTGCTGCAACTGTTCGGCGACGGCCGGCGATGCGGCCGCGATTTCTTGCGCTTTGCCCGACTGCGCCAGGGTTTGCGCGCTGATGAACACGTCGGTGACTGCGCCGCCCTCGGTGGCGTCCGCGATCAATTGCGCGAAGGCTTCCGGGTCACGTTGGCGCAGTTTGCTGGCCTGGGAAATTTCGGCCAGGTTTTGCAGGGCTTGGGCCTGCTGCTCGGCCTGGTCAGCTTGCTGCGCGCGCCGCTCACCACGCACGCGGATATGCAGCCCGGCCTCGACCATCGACCGGACAATGCCGCCCACAGTGGCGCCGACGCCCGCTTCCTCGCCCGCCTGGCCGAGGTCGACCTTGGCCTCGGGGTTTGTGAGGATGCGCTGTATGGTGTCGTGCAGCACGTTCTCGGTGAATTCCTGGCCGCCTTCGGCAGCGCTGGCAATGCCAATACGTGCAAGGCTGGCCGCGATCTGGTTCTTGATGGGCACGGCCATGGGGCCGAGTAGCTTGTCGAGGGCGAACTTCTCGG
>Ga0116142_10001197_pt1 | contig 31842 bp, 31 predicted proteins | sample AD_UKC033_MetaG_FD_89785 | JGI IMG/M metagenome (GOLD analysis project Ga0116142, IMG submission 89785) | Active sludge microbial communities of municipal wastewater-treating anaerobic digesters from USA - AD_UKC033_MetaG | ecosystem: Engineered > Bioreactor > Anaerobic > Digestate | place: USA... | reverse complement strand
GTCAACCAGCAGGTTTTTTTCTGCGATTTGGACAAGCTGGGGTTGCCGGCCTGGGATTTATTAAAGCCGCAGGATTATCCGGAAGCGCCTCAGGGCGTGATTTTTAAAAACCTGCCCATTGCGCCTATTATGGCAACCCGCGGCTGTCCTTTTCAATGCACTTTTTGCGCCGGAAAAACGGTAACAGGTTTAAAAATCCGCTCCCGATCCGTAACCAATCTTTTGGCGGAGATTGAATTATTGTACCGGGATTACGGCATTCGCGAAATTCATTTTTTGGACGACAACTTTACTTTTAACAAACAATACGTTAAGGATTTTTGCCGGCAGTTGCTGCAAAAAGATTTTAAGATTTCCTGGTGCTGTCCGAACGGAGTCCGTTTGGATACTTTGGATTTGGAGGTTTTAACTTTGATGAAAAAAGCCGGTTGTTATTATATTTCCGTCGGTATTGAATCTGGTTCAGATCGGATTTTAAAACTGATGAGGAAAAGCCTAAAGGTCAAAGATATTCGTTGCCAGATAAAGTTGATTAAAAGAGCCGGTTTGACGGTTAACGGATTTTTTATTCTCGGCTATCCCGGGGAAACCAAAAAAGAAATGGAAAAAACAATTAAGTTTTCTCAAAACCTGGGCTTAACCCGGGCCGCTTTTTATAATTTTTTGCCCTTGCCGGGAACCGAAGCTTACCGTCAATTGATCCAAACGGGGGAGATTTCAGCAGACGGCTTTGATTTTAGCCGAACCTTTCAATCGGAAACGCCTTATTCGCCCAAAGGAGTGAGTAAATCGGAGCTAAAAAAGCTCCAGGAAAAAGCCTATTGGCAATTTTATCTGCGGCCGGCAGTTCTTTTTGCTCTTTTAAAAGAAATCCGTTCCTATAATCAAATTAAATATCTTTTCCGGAGAGCAAGAACCTATTTAAAATTTTAAATGATTAAAAAAAAGAATCCCTCTCTTTCCGTGGTCATGCCTTGTTTAAACGAGGAGAAAACCGTTGGTATTTGTGTTAAAAAGGCCAAAGAAGTATTGAGAAAAAATAAAATTTCCGGTGAAGTGATTGTGGTTGATAACGGTTCAACCGACAACTCAGCCAAGGAAGCGGAAAAAGCCGGCGCGATTGTTGTTAAAGAGGCGCATAAAGGCTATGGGAGCGCTTATTTGGCCGGATTTCGGCAAGCAAAAGGGGATTGGCTGGTAATTGGAGACAGTGACGGTACTTATGACTTTAGCGATTTGCCCAAATTAATTAAACCGTTGGGGGAAGGATATGATTTGGTTGTCGGTTCAAGGTTAAGCGGCCGGATTAAAAAAGGAGCGATGCCTTTTTTGAATCGTTATTTGGGGACGCCTTTCCTGAATTTTTTTTTGCGCTGGTTTTACAAAATTAAAATTTCCGACAGCCAATCGGGGATGAGGGCTTTTACGCGGTCGGCCTTTGAACAATTAAAATTAAAGACACTGGGAATGGAATTCGCTTCGGAGATGCTGGTCAGGGCTTCTCAGGTTGGTTTAAAGATCGGCGAAGTGCCGATAAGCTATTGGCCAAGACAGGCGCCGACAAAACTTTCCCGCTTCCGTGACGCCTGGCGCCATATCCGCTTTATGCTGCTTTTTGCGCCGACCTATGTTTTCCTTTTTCCCGGAGGGCTATTTATGGGGTTGGGCTTGTTGGGCTTGGTTTTATTGGCGAAAGGTCCTTTTTGTTTTTCTTCCGGATATTGTTTGGATTTCCACGCGATGATTTTAGCCAGCATGCTGGCTTTACTGGGATACCAGGTGGTGATGCTCGGAGTTTACGCCAAGGTTTTTTCTTATGTTTCCGGCCTGGATAAAGGCGGCTGGACCATCAATACAACCTTGCGCTATTTTAAATTGGAAAAAGGTCTTGTTTTGGGTTTTATTGTTACACTAGTAGGTTTTTTGATAGGCTTTGTTACCTTTCTTAATTGGGCAAGGGCAGGTTTTGGTTTTCTTTGGGCGATCAGGCCGGCAATTATCTCCCTGACTTTATTGGTTTTGGGAATGGAGATCATTTTTTCTTCTTTTTTTCTCTCCATTTTGGGGCTGGAAAGAAAATAATTGGTATTTAATCAGTTTGTGGAACTCACTTACTTATTTGTTTTTAAAAATCCGGCTATGAATCCCAAGCTCCAGCCCAGAAACCACAAGCAAAAAATCAGCCAATAGGTATAGAAAAGGACGGTTTTTTTAGCAAACGAAAGATAAATTGAGACGGCCAGAAAAACCATAAAAGCCGGTAATATTCCCACGAGCGAGATTAAGGCCAAAGAGGGGAGAAAATGAAACCAACGGGCCATTTTTGGGTGAAGTTTGATGGCCTGACTTCGTCCGAAAGCAAAACGGTAAAACTGGATGAATATTTTTTTATATGTTGGCCGGCGGTAGTGATTAACTACAACCCTTGGCGTAAAAAGAATTTTATAACCGTTTTTTAATAAGCGAAAATCCAGTTCTTCATCTTCGCAGGTTAATAAATCGGGATTAAAATTGCCGGCTTTTAAAATTGGGCTTTTTCTATAAAGCACGTTACAGCCGGGATTATGATATGTTTCCGTAATCTTGTTTGAAGAAAATCCATAGCGGGAGCCGGGTTTGGTCAATAAACTAATGACTTCACCGGCTGCTTTGGCAAAATTGGTATCGTCTTTTGGGGTGATATTTGGTCCGCCGACAGAAGCTACTTGGTCGTTTTTTAATTCGGCCAGAAGCCCTTTTAACCAGTTTTTCGGAACAACACAATCGGCATCGGTAAAAGCAATTAATTCGCCCCTGGCTTTTTCAACGCCGATTTTGCAGGCGGCCCCGCGAATTTTTAAAGGATTATGATAAACTTTGGCGCCAAATTTGCGGGCAATGGCAATTGTTTTGTCAATTGAGCCGCCGTCAACAACAATCAACTCCTGTTTGACTTTCGGGTAAGCGATTTTTTTTAACGATTCAAGACAATGGGGAAGGTTTTTTTCTTCGTTAAGAGTAGGGATGATAATTGAAACAAGCGGCAGATTCATTTTTTAAGCATTTTCGGCAAGGCAAAAAACCCGGTTCTTATTAGCCGAAAAAGGTCGTCTTTTGAGTTAAGACTGCCAAGGGTATTAAATAAGTATTTCGGAGTGAAGTAGATTGAACGCATGGCCTTAAAACGCCAATAATTAAGTTGTTCGGCTGTTAGCTGGGGATAGTTGATTTGATTATTTTGTTTAAGGCAGCCTTTTTTCTTCAGATAATTAAAAAGGGGAGTTTCCGGTTGGGGCTGGGGAATAAAAAACTGATAGCCCTCAATCCCCAACTCCTGAGCCCATTTGATAGTATTCTTAATAGTTTGTTCGGTTTCTCCCGGAAGGCCGAGAATAAAATCGCCGTGGATTTTTAAACCGGATTTTTGGGCGTCTTCGGTAAATTTCTTCATTATTCCCGGAGTTGTGCCTTTATTAATATTTTTTAAGATTGCCGGATCGGCGCTTTCGTAACCGACATGGAGAAAACGGCAGCCGGCCTTTTTCATCAATTTCAAAGTTTTCAAATCCATCAGGGCGTCGGCGCGGGCATAACAGGACCAGGTAATTTTGATTTTTCTTTTAATAATCAATTGGCTTATTTCTTTGGCCCGCCAAGCGGGGAGAGTATCGTCCTGAAAAAAAACTTCTTTGACTTCGGGCAATTCTTTTTTAATAAAAAGAAGTTCTTGAATGACATTTTCGGGGCTTCTTGTTCGGTAATTGGCCGCTCCGCGGTGAATGGTATTGGGCCAAAGGCAAAAAGAGCATTTTCCCCAGGAACAACCGCGGCCGGTAAATAAATCAACAAAAGGGTGGAGCAAACTGGCCTGGTGATATTTTTCAATGTTTAAATGTTTTTTGTACACTTCGGTGACAAAGGGGAATTGGTTCAATTGCTCCGGTTTCAGAAAATCTCTTTCCGGATTAACCATAATTTCTTTTCCCCGGCGAAAAACCAATCCCTTAATCTTTTCCGGAGGTTTTTTATTGGCCAAATCAAGCAAAACCTGGTCAAATTCGCGGGGAATAATGGCGTCAATTTCTTTGTTTTGGCTTAAGATTTTTTGGGGATGGGTGCTGCACCACGGTCCGACCAATACTATCTTGCTGCCGTTGATTTTTTTTATTTTCAAGCCGATTTTTAAGTCGTTGGTCAGGCTTTCGGCGGAGATATAAAGAGCGGTTATTTCCGGCCGGAATTGTTTAACCCGGGAATAGACTTCAGCCGGGGAAAGATGGGCGACTAAAGCGTCCAGAAGCTTGGCCTTGTGGCCGTGTTTTTCCAGCCAGCCGGTAGCATAGGCCAAAAATATCGGATACCAATTACTGCCGGAAATGGAAGGCCAGGTGCTGCGGGCGGAGCGGATATAGTTTTCCTTAAAAGGCGGATTTAGCAAAAGGACTTTCATCAGCTTGTATTTTATCACAGCCAGAAAGGGAAAATTTTGACGGAAAAAGGTATACTGTCTTGAAAATGACAAAAAAAGTTGTTTTGGTTCAACCGAATTACAAAGTCAAGGCCGACGCGGAAATCTGGACAACCAATCCGCCGCTTGGCCTTTTGTATCTGGCGGCGGTTTTGGAAAAAAATAAAATTCCGGTCAAAATTATTGACGCAAATGTTGAAAATCTCAGCTGGCGGAAAGCGGTTTCTTTAATTAAAAAAGAAAAGCCGGATTTTGTCGGTTTCAGCATTATGACTCCGGCAGCCGATTGGTCGGCCAAGGTAGCCAAAAATCTCAATTCGCCAATAATCAAAATTGCCGGGGGACCCCATGCTTCCGCTTTGCCGAAGGAAATTTTATTTTCCGGTTATGACCTTTGTATTATCGGCGAAGGCGAAGAAACCCTTTTGGAAATTGTTCAGGGCAAAGATCGGTCAATAATTAAAGGAATTGCTTACAGGAAAGGGAGAAAGGTAATTATCAATCTTCCGAGGACTCCGCTAAATCCCAACAAATTGCCCTTACCGGCACGTCATTTGATTGTTAAAGGAGGAACGGACAAGCCCTATCTTTCTGCTGGAACCCGCTACTATCCCTGGGCCCAGATATTGACCAGTCGGGGTTGTCCCTATAATTGCTATTTTTGCAATAAAAATATTTTCGGTTATCAATTCCGGCCGCGGACCCCGGCTAATGTTTTAAGGGAAATTGATTTTTTGGTCAAAAACTACCGGGTTCGGGAAATTGATTTTTACGACGACAGCTTCAATTTTGATATTAAAAGGGCGGAAAAAATTATGGATTTGATAATAAAAAGAAAATACAAATTGTATTTACGTTTTTCCAACGGAATAAGGGCGGATAAAGTAACCGGAAGATTGTTGAGAAAGATGAAGAAAGCGGGGACCGACTATATTGCTTACGGAATTGAATCCGGAGACGAAAGGGTTTTAAGTATGATTCCCAAGGCGGAGAGTTTGGATCAAATCAGAAAAGCGGTCAAGCTGACCAATAAAATCGGAATTCCGGTTACCGGCTTTTTTATTTTGGGTCTTTTGGGTGATACCCGGGAATCAATGCAAAGAACCATTGATTTTGCCAAAAGTTTGCCGTTTGACCGGATTATTTTAAATATCGCGGCGCCTTTTCCGGGAACCAGAATGTGGCGTTTGATTAAAGAAAAAAAAGGGAAAATTCTGATTAAAAAATGGCAGGATTTTTACAATACTTCGGGCAAAATGGTTTTTACCTTTCCCGGGATGGCTTCTCCCGTTGAAGTGGAAGAAATGTATCGCCGGGCCCACCGCGACTTTTATTTCCGGCCGCAATATCTTTTAAAAAATTTACCCCGCCTTTTTTCTTTAAGCCAATTACCGATTATGTATCGGGGGCTGAAAAGAATCTTTTTTTCGTTACGGACTGACTGATGCCCAATTAATTTTAGATTTGCCTTCTATTCCTCTTGACAAGAAAAAAAAACTGGTATACTCTCAAATTAGAATGAAAACAAGGACACTTCTTTTAACTCTTCTTTTGGTTTTTTTAGCCACACTCTTAATTCTGGTTTTTTCCCTTACCCGGGCAAGGACGATTTTCTTTGGCCGGGCCAGCGGTGAAACTTACAGTTTAACCAATTCTTATGTTTTTGCTTCGCCTCTTTCCGCCAGGTCGGTGAGTGAAAAAATTCGGGTCACGGTTTTTTTGCTTGACGATAAAGGCCGGGGAGTTTCCGGAAAAAGAATTAATTTAGCTTCAGCACCTATAGGAGTTAATTTCGTCAGCCTCCAGGCGGATACGGATAAAATGGGCCAGGCGGTTTATGACTTAACCTCGCCGGTTGCCGGTCAATTCGTCATTACGGCTTCGGTAGAAGGCGCTTCTTTTCCCCAGACGGTTACCGTCAGGTTTGAATAACCCCTTCTAAATTTTTCTTAACGAAAGACTTTATAAATTGTTGGTTGTAGTTTCTTTTTCTCTGATTCCCCGGAGGAGGACTTTGACAAAAAGAAAAGAAAGGATCGGAATTTCCAGCCAGATAATCTTAACCGGATCGTCAATAATAGCCCTGATCCAAAGAAAAATTTGGATTAGGATTAGGCCGAAAAAGTAGGCAATTTTTTCCCAAAAAGAAAGCGATTTAAAAGAAAGGGTAAAGCTTTTCGGCGAACCCGGTTCTTCGTCTTTAAAACCGGCCAGGTTGGGCTTAAGAAAGCTGGCGACAAAGATCTTTTGTTCTGCCGGTTCGGCTGAGGGCAAATTAAATTCAAAATCTCCCTGGTCATCCGATTGAACATCCAAAAAGGGAGCGGTTTTGGCAAAAACGCTTTTGACCAGATTTTCCTGAATAATTTGCCAGAGGGTTGTTTCCGTTTGAGCGTAAAGGTAAACTCTGACGCGCGAGTCGGGAAAAGTCCGGCCGGAAGCTATGGCGGTTTCTTCGTTGGTGACAATGCCGGTAGAAAGATTAAGTGTCGGTGGCATCAGGATATTTTCCATAACCACATTTTGGTTGTTTACCGGTTCGGGTAAGAACAACGGCGGAGAAGCCTGGCCGTTGGTGTCCTGGGCAATTAAACAAAGTTCACCCACTTTATTGGGCAGAAAAACAAAGCGAAAAAGAAAAAAGCCGTTTTGATCGGCCGTGACGCGGCCGGAAAGGCTATTGGCTGAAGAGGTAAGGGTAACCAAGGCAAAAGGAGAAGTCCAGCCGGAAAGAGTTAAATAATATTCACCGATGCGGGCGGAAACTTTGGTCGGTGCCTGGATTCCCTTAACAGTTGGCGTTTCCGGAGGTGGCGGAGAAGGTTTATTGATCAAATTGGCAATGACAATCAAGAAGATGACCAAGCCTAAAAAAAGAATTTGTTTTTTTTGTTTATCCATAAAATCAGGATTTTGTTGACAATAGAAATATTATAGACTGAGCGGTTTAGGAATTTAAAGGGGAGTCGGGAGGAATAACTATTTTTTCTTTGTTTTTTCCTTTTTGACCAAGCCAATAGCCGATCAGAACCAGAATTGCCAAACCAAAGACAACCGCCAGGATTATTTTCCAAGGCAGCACCCAAAAATATAAATAGCCGGCGAGAACCTGACCGGTGGTGCCGTAGCTGCCGTTTAAAGTCGCTTTATAGCGGCCGAAAAGCCACTTTTTTTCCAGAGTATTGGTTAAGGAGCGGACGGCATAGGGAAAAATTCTTCTTTCTTCAATTTGAAAACGGCTGATATTTTTTCCGAACAAATCGGTAATGACAATTGAACCCCGGGGGGTAATATCCAAATCCGATTGATTTTCAATTTGGGTAGTGATGGTAATCGGGCCGTATTCGGAAAAGCGGGGAGCGCTAAATTTTCTCAAATAGGCCATTTCCGTTACCGGTCCTTCAACAATTAATTTAAAAAGTGAGGCGATTCGGGTTTCAACCGCCGAACCGGATTGATTTTCCTTTAAGCCGTTTTCAACCGGAGTAAAATAAACGGAGGCGTAATGACCGCCCGGAAGAGCGTCCGGCGGAACAATAACGGCAACATCAAAAACTTTGGAAGAACGGGGATTGATGGTAAATTCGGTCGGGGAAACAATCATCCAGGAAGAAAGGCTCCAACGGCCGGAAACCGCTTCTTCCACAAAACTGGGGGTTCCTTTGTCATCCAGAACAATAAAATCCCTAAGGTTGGCTTTAACCGTGATCGGTTCGTCGGTTTCGTTTCTGACTTTAACGTTGGCCGAGATTTGTTTGCCGGCCTTGGTTTTAAAATCTTGAGAAGGAGGAACGACTGTTAAGGTTCTTGGGGTTTGAGCAAAGACTACGCCTCGGCACAGAATACAAAGCGCGAAAGTTAAAACCAAACCGCAAAGTGCCGAAATTCTAGTTTTTGAATGATTATCTTGATTTTTCATTTAAAATACCGGGGTAGCGATATACATCACTTTATTCCAATAATAACCGGCTTCCTGAATACCGGAAACGTTAATTCGGTAGCAAACATCAATCTGGTTGGCGGAAACCGGGCCACTGTTGCTCATAATTGTTTGAACAGTATCCTGGGTGCCGCAAGTGCCGGCAACACTGGTGCAAGGCAGTTGTTTAATTAAGAATGTTTGCCATTGGTTGTAGGTAAAGCTGGCGTCCGTGCCGGAAACATTTCCCAACGAATAACCCAAGCCGTAGGCTCCGGAATCGGTAGCCGTCGCTGTATTCCAATTGGCTTTAACCAAATGGGTGGCGGTATTGTCGTCGGCGCCGGAGTCGGGAATTTCCGTCGTGCTGCCATCTTTGCTCATCTGGTCGTCTTCTTCAATAGTGACGGCGTAACCGCTGTCGGCGTTGGTGGAAACAGTTAAAGTTTGGGCGCCGTCGTAAAAAGTCAGAGGAGAGAGAGTGCCGAAAGGAACCGTAGAATAAGTCGTGGTGATATCGGTTGTTTGGCCGCAATGAGTTTCGGAACTTTCCTGGCCGGCAACGGAAAAGGAAAGAGTGGAATCAACCGTTGCCGAAATCTGAACCGATTCAATAATGGCGACTTTGGCGATAATCGAGTCAACGGCTTCGTTTAAATTATTTTTAACTTCGATCAAAATACTGTAGCGGTCGGCGGTGCCTTGGGCGTGGCCGGGAGCTGGTGCCGGATTAATCAATTTAGTTGAAGCGTCACCGATGGTGATTGAATAAGCGGTAGAAGCCGGTAACGGACCGGAAAAACGACATTCGAAACAGGAATAGCCGGAGGTACACCCGTTTTGACCGGAATAGGAAGCGGTTGGAGTGACAAAATCCAAAGAGCCTGAGTCCGCCGGGCAAGCAATGTTGGTTGAACTGATGGAATTAAAGTCAAAGCCGGTTTGATCGGGAAGGCTGTCATTGTAATTGCTCGTAGCAGAAGGGATCCGGATTCTGATTAGGCCGTTGGTGATAGCCGAAGCGGTCGTAAAAGTAACCGTATGAATGGCTGATTGAGTAGAAATGACCGGATCGTCTTCGATTAAAGCACTGCTTAAAGCAGAGGTTAAATTGAAATGGGTAGTGTCAATAATTGTTCCGACGGTTTTGGTGGCGTTGCCGTTCGGTCCGATCAAAATCGTATCTCCGGGGAAAAGATGGTTGGTGTCAACATCGGGGCCGTCAACGCCGAGAGTAATTCTGGTTTCTCCAGCAGCGTGGGCTCCGGAAATCTTGGCGTGATAGGAAAGACGGGAATTGGAAAGGGTGTCTTTGGCTGAAGTTAAGGTTCCGGATTCGGCTCTTTTAGGCAAAATAAGAGAAAGTCCAAAAAATTGGCTAATAAGAAAAATTACCAAGCTGGACTTGGCGAAAAGTTTTTTTCTGGCTTTTTTCAAGATTAACCTCGGTTTTTACCTGTCGGTTTCTTAGAATTTTTAACCTTCTTTTTAAGATTGCTGTTTTTATTATGAGACACTTGAATTTTACTTGTCAAGAGGCCGTTTGAAGAATAGAGTAAAAGAGGATAGGGGATAGAGTAAAAGAGAAGGGAGTAAGAGTAATTTTTTAATTAGTTAATTCTTTAAAATTTTAATTTATTAATCCGTTAATCCGTTAATCTTTTAATTCGTTAATCCGTTAATTTGCTTGTCCCTACCGAAGCCTCTCGACTCCCTCGACTTCGCTCGGGACTAGTTCGTTCGGTGCGAAGGGGGATTAATTCTTGTTGGTAGATTTTTTATGGTTATTAAAATCAAAATGATAATCAAAAGAGCAAACATGGCTTTATAGGGGAGAGCCAAAAAATTGGTCTGAGCGGTTAATTTTGCCGGAGTCGGATTTTCCTGGCTTTTTTCATCCAAGGTAAATTCGGCGGTTGCCCTGAAGGGTCCGACAATGAATTTTTCTTTCCAGGGAACAAGGCTCAAATCGCGGAAAGTTTTGGCCAAAATATTTTCCGGCAAAATCTTAACCGTTCCGCTTTGATTAAAAATACCTTCAATTTTAATTTCTCCGAAAGTCTTGAAAAAGGAATCGCCCAAATTTTCTACTTTTAAAACAAAAGGAACCGCGTCAAAAGAATCAACGATTTTTGGGGAAGAAAACTCCAATATTTTCCCTTTTTTGGCGGGGAAAAGGGAATTGGAAACCGAAATTAAAATGTTGCCGGCAATTTTGGCGGCGGTTTGGGTAATTGACTGGCCGATTTTTCCTTCAGGACTGGTTTCCAAGACAAAACTGGCGTAAAAATCTTTTTCCGGCGTGTTTTTGGGAACGGAAATTTTTAAAACCAGATCGCGATTTTCGCCGCTTTTAAGCGCAAAAGCCTTACCCAAGGGCAAATCTCCCCCTTGGAAAGAGAAGTTAAGCGGACTAAGAAGCGTCGGCAAATTCAGGATGTTAACGTTTCCTTGATTGTCGGCCGGCTCAAAAGGCAAAACCTTGGTTATTAAAATTTGCGGGTCGCCCATATTGCTGATTTTATAAACCTGGGTGGCGGATTTTCCGGGCTTGATGATTAATTCCAGCAAGGGAGGCCAAAGGGAAACGGAATATGTTTGGGCGTTTGCGGCTTTGGCCACAAAGTTAAAAGCGCAAAAAACAAAGCTCAAAACACAAAAGGCAAAGGTTTTAACTTTTAATTTTTGACTTTTCATTAGAATCCCGGTGTCGCGATAAAAGTCAGGATATTTTGATAACTGCCGGCTGCTTGGGTTCCGGAAATATTTACTTTTAAAGTCATTGTGGCGGAGCGGTTTTTACCGACAGGAGAGGAAACCATTATTGTTTCCGGAACTTCGTTTAAAGTCCGGTCGGAAAATTGCTTAAAAAGATTTCCGGCCGGCGAGCCGGTGGGAAAAGGAGTCGGAACATCGTTGCCGAAAAGAGTATAACCGAAGCCGTAAGTTGAATTTTGACTCCAGGCAGTTGCCGAACTTTCGGTACAATCGCCGTTATCACAAGTAGTATCGGGAATGGTATTACCCGAACCGGAAGTCAGCGGTCTGTTTTCCTGGGCGGTAACCCGGTAGCCGCCGGCGCCGCCGCTGGAAACGGTCAAGGTAATATTGTCCGTAACCGGCGTGCCGGCCGTTAAAGTGCCGAAATTAATACTGGTCGGCGTTAAGGAAAAACCAAAAGGAATGATGGTTTTGATATACCAAAAACCGGCTCGAAGCCGGTAATCGTCGGAATTAGATAAACCGATGGCGTTTTCGCCGCCGGTAAAACCCAGCCGGTATTCTTCGGAGGTAATGTTTCCGGAAGCAAAATTAAAGTTCGGCATGTGGATCATATAGTCTTCCGATTTCATGGTTGAAGTGGAAGTGGCAATTTGGGCGAGTGCTGCCTTCGCGGCAAAATGTAGAATAACAAAGCTAAAAATAATTATTGTTAGCTTTGAATCATGACTTTTGACTTTTAACTTTTGATTTTTGACTTTCATTCATTCGTCCGTTTCCTTATCAATTTTTTCTTTCAATTTTTGGCCGCTTTTAAGCAGTTCCTTGGACAATTCGTGAATTTTTTGCAAAGATTCTTTTTGAATAATTGTCAGGTGGCCTAAACCGGATAACAACTCCGAGCTTAAATGGGTGATCTTTAAAAGGCTGTCTTTAAAATCCAAAGAAAGCCAAAGTAGGGAATTGGTTTCCTGGGCGGCGATTGATTGGCCCAATTTTTCGCCTTCTTTTTTCAGAATTTTTATTTGCTTGTGGGCTTCAAGGACTTTTAAGTATTGCCGGCCTAAAAACAAAGACAAGGGCAAAATTAAAACAACGGAAAACAATTGAACCAACCCGTTAAGAAAAAACGGATTTGGCCAAAAGAAAATCAAAATAGCGGCAGTTAAAACAATAGTTACCAAAGGCTCAAATAATAAAGAAACGGCAAAAAGAAGAAAATAAATCAAAAAAAAGAGCGGGGAATTAAGTTTGCCGGTGGAGGAAATCAAGAGGAGGATTACCACGGTAAAAATAATGGCGTCAATGGCGGCGGTGGTCGGCGCCGAGCGGGTTAAAAAATGGGAAACAAAATAGAGAACGACAAAGATGGCGATTAGCTGGAGATTATAAAGAGAAAGTTCCGGGTTGGTTGTCCAAAACCAGGTTAAAATAATGGCAGAAAGTAAAAATAAAGAATGAATAAAAAATGATCTGGGCATTAAATTAAGAATAAAGAATTTTTTTTAACGAATCAAGTAATGGTTTGATTTTTTTGTAAAAATGTTTCTTGCTTGAAGCGGTTTGGTTGATTATAATTTTTTTAATGGATCAAAATTCTTTTGATCTTGACCGTTTTCTTCAAAACCATAAATTAACGATAATTCTTGCACTCTTTGGTTTGATTTTATTGGGGACAGGTTTTTTAATCTTTCAAAAAATGTTTTCCGAGGAGCCGAAAATGGAATTTATCCGATCGGCGGATGTTGGGCAAGGGGAAGAGCAGGTAATTTTAGCAGATATCGCTGGAGCAGTGCTAAAACCAGGCGTTTATGAATTGAAATTTGGCAGTCGTGTTAACGACCTGCTTGTCTTGGCCGGCGGTTTGGCCTTAGACGCCGACCGTGATTGGGTCGCCAAAAATCTAAATTTGGCCCAAAAACTAAACGACGGAGCCAAGATATATATTCCGGAGAAGGAAGAAGTTGGAAACGGGAAGCCAGAAGCGGGAAGCGGGTCTAGAGGCGAGAATTGGGAAACAAGGATTAATATAAATACGGCGACAATTCCGGAGTTGGATACTTTATGGGGAATCGGCGAGGCGACGGCGCGGAAAATTGTTGCCGGAAGGCCTTACCAAAAAATTGAAGACTTGATTAATAAAAGCGTGATCACAACTTCCGTATTTGAGCGGATAAAAGATAGAATTACCGTTTTCTAGTTTTAAACAAAGAAATCGATAGAGATAGTCCTAGAAAGCACGAGTTTTTTCCTCTTGAAAATACTTGGCGGTTTGAAAGAATTTGAATATGGGTTATCGCCGCCGAAAATCCTTCAATAAATTTAACAAATTAACCTTCGGGGCCGCGATTTTAGTGGTTTTGCTTTTGCCGACCGTTTATTTTTATTTAAAAAATCCGCGGCGTGTCAAGGCCGCTCCGTGGCCGCAGGCGGCCGGAAGTTGGCTTTCGCGGAAGCAAATAACTTTAGTAAATAACAGCGGAGCGACTCTTCATAGCAACACAACCTATACCATTACTTTTAATACCAAGTCTATATATGACCAGGGTTATTTAAAAACAAACTGTGATGATTTAAGGGTTTTTTATCAGCCTTCAGATACTAACTCTATTGATTTATACCGCCACACGCTTCCTCCGACAGGTTATACCTGCGCCACCAGTACGACGACAAAAATTTCCTTTCCCTTACAGGCGGATATTTCCAATGGCAGCACGGACTCAAATTACTATATTTACTACAACAATAGTTCGGCCTCGGTTTATTCTGACGCTGACGCTCTAAAGGCCTACAACGTTGGGGCTAAAACAGCTACTTTTATAGCACCTTTTAACGGCTCAACTACGGCCTTGGCTGCCGGCTCGGGAACACCGACGACGGAAACCGGCGCCATCCGGTATTCGGGAACCAAAAGCGCGCTAAAATTTGACGGTAACAGCGATTATGTGAACGCCGGCGATGTCGGAAACGGAATCAAAACGGTTGAATTTTGGGTTTATCCGAATTTAACTTCAACTACCGCAAGTACTTCCATTAATGCCTCGGCTGTTAATTTTGGGTTAGTTTCCGGATCATATTTTGCCGACCTTGCCGATGAGTTACGTTTAAGTAATTTCATTCTCTATTCAGCCGCTTTCACTTCTTCAACTGCCTTTTTGTTCCGGATGAATTTTTCCAAACTGTTTTTGCATTTTGACGAAAACGGAGATGACCCACGCAATACCGGCAAGGCGATTGATGATTCCAACAACGTTAATCACGGAACAATTACAGGAGCAAAATACGCCGCCGGTTTAGTTGGAGTTGACACGTCGACCCCCGACACCGGTTACCAATTTAACCAAACTTACGGTGGTCACGAAGGAATTTTTATCTAATTATAATACTAATCGGACTAATGGCGGAAATAATTTTGAGATCTTTTGAATGGGGGAGGCTATCTTCTTAATCGGTAAATCAACGCCGTTGAAGAAAAACACCAAAAGGAAGAGGGATAACGAAAATCTATTAAAAAAGCGATTAGAGTATAAAAGAAGTATATAAAAGAAGTAATAATGACTAAAAGGAATTCTATTAATTATTTTCTAGTTTTAATTCTCATCGTTCGAATTCTCCTTTTTTCTAACACCTCTAATCCTCCCGATCCCTCTAATTTTTCTAGCCCCCTCGCCTTCACTTCCCTTCAGCAAAGGTTGGATTTGGCTTTTGCCTCCTCTCTGCCCAACAAAGAAGCCGGATTGCTATCGGGTATTGTTTTGGGGACTAAAAAATCTTTACCCACGAAGCTATATCAACAAATGATACAAACGGGAACTATCCATATCGCAGTAGCTTCGGGAATGAATATTACCTTATTGATTACACCCTTATTTAATTTTTTGACTTTATTTTTAAATAGAAAAATTGCTTTGGTTGCTTTAACTATTTTGATATGGTTCTATGCTTTATTATCCGGTTTTCAGCCACCGATTGTACGAGCTTCTTTAATGGCAAGTTTGCTTTATTTAAGCCAAGAATTCGGCCGGAAAGCCGATAGTTTGCGGATTTTAATAATGACCGGGTATGTTATGGTTATGGTAAAACCGGATTTGATTTTTGATCTCAGTTTTCAACTTTCTTTCTTTTCTATGCTCGGCCTTAGTTTTATCCAGCCAACTTTGAGAAAGTCCTCAAATCGTCTTTTAAAATCGGAAAATTTTTCCGCTACATTGGCCTGTCAATTAGCCACGCTGCCGATAATTATGACAAATTTTGGCGAGTATAATCTTTTCTCTCCCTTTATTAATTTTCTAATTTTACCGGTTGTTCCCTATATTTTGGGAATTGGCCTTTTAGCGGCCTTTTTTAGTCTATTTAGCAGGATGATAGCTTATTTGCTAGCCTTAATTTCATATCCTTTTTTATGGTATTTAAGCCGATTATTATCGTTTTGTGCGGATGTTAAAATTTTTCAGGTTTGGACACCAAAGTGGAGTTGGGGATTGGCGCTAGGGTATTATTTGATAGTTGGATGGTGGGTTTATAAAAAACGTAAATCTTAAATGTTAAATGTCAAAACCAAATCTTAAAAGTAAAATCTTAAAGTTTTTAGTTTTTAGCTTAGGTTTTAAGCTTTAAGGTTTAAGTTTTAAGTTCTTGATTTATTGTGTTTCAAATTTTTCTTTCTAAATTCAAATTAAAACACGGTTTGGGGATTTTAGCCTTGTTCACCGGCCTTGTTTGGCTGATTGTTTTTTCATTTCCCAACCGGAAGCTGAATATTATTTTTTGTGACGTTGGCCAGGGTGACGCGATTTTAATTCAAAAAGGAACGGACCAGATTTTGGTTGACGCCGGGCCGGATAAAAAGGTTCTGGATTGCCTGGCCAATAATATGCCTTTTTGGGACCGGACTATTGAAGCGGTAATTTTATCCCACCCGGAAGCAGATCATTATAAAGGACTTATTTATATAGTAGAAAGATATAGTATTAGATACTTTTTTGGTTCTCCGGTCGGTAACGTTGACTCGGAATTTCAAAAATTGGCGGAAAAAATAAAAGCCAAAACCAAAGTGATTAATCCTTATTTGGGCGATAAAATTAACTTTTTTGGTTCGGAATTGGCTTTTTTATGGCCGGAACGAACCTGGGTTAGCGGAAAAATTTCGTCTTTGGCTCTTGAATCAGGCTCGCAGTCAATGGATTCCGGGTCGGTTTTGGGGGCGACTACAACAGATTTGTTAAACAATTTTTCTTTGGTGTTTTTATTAAAATACGGCCAAACGAAGGTTCTTTTTTCGGGTGATGCCGACGCCGGCATTCAAGACGAGATTCTGCTAAACAATAATACTTTGAATAGGATTGATATATTAAAGGTAGCTCACCACGGAGCCAAGACCAGCCTGAGCGATCGCTTTTTGGAAATAATCAGGCCACGACAGGCGATTATTTCCGTCGGCAAAAATTCATTTGGTCATCCCAACCCGGATTTGATTAAAAAAATGGAAAAAGAAGGGATTAAAGTCAGAAGAACAGATTTGGAAGGGGAAATAAAACTTCAGATTTGAAAAACAAGCCGAGAGGTATCAAGACGACACCTCTCGGCAATAACGAAAGTTCTACTAATAGAAGAGCCTGATCGTGGCCCATAGAGGACCAGCAACCATCAAGGCCATTCCCACAAAAGTGATTGTTGAGAAAAAACGAGAGAGACCTACCCTGATCGGCCCGAGTCTCAACGACTCGTCGTTGGTGGAGCTCAACGCCACCATGGCCGAAAGCGCCGTTACGACCGCACCTAAGGGCATCAAATCATAGGGTCTCATTGGCCCACTCCTTTCTTGATCAACTGAAAGACTTGCCAGATGAAGCCATAACAGCCATAACAAGTGATTAATGTGCCGATCGTGCAGGAAATCCAAAAAATGGAACAACACGGGTCAAGAGAAATTGAACCGAGAGTGACTTGCTTATGACCGTAGAAAAGAGCTGCCAAAATCAGACCGAGCAAGATCATTGTGATCCCGGCGACGATCAAGTATCCTGGCATTCAAGCCCCCTTTCTGTCTTTTTTGATGTTGAAACCAACGAGAGCAAGGGGGAGGCTGAAAAGAAAGGCCGCCCACAGGTAACCCAGAACTTCTTTTACGTTAGGCATTTCTCCTCCTTTGGAAGTAGTGCCAGAAAGCGGGGAAGCTTGCCCCGCGGATGACCGATCCCCATATTAGCAGGAACATTTTCCCCCCCCCTTTTTTTGTTAGTGCAAAGAACCTTCGTTTGTTAAAGAACCAACCGGATTAGGCGCTTTTGCCCAACTCGGTTTTATTAATGCCTAATTATACCATTTTTAAGCTACTGTTTTCTAACTTTGTGTCTCTTAAAACTGGCGCGGAAACTTGCCGAATGATATACTCAAGCCAATGATAGACGAAGAACTCAAAAAAGGGATCTCCGAAGTTTTAAAAAGTTTGGGTTTACCGACGGAAAAAATTATTTTTGAGCATTCGGCCGAATTGACTCACGGCGACTACAGCTCGAACATCGCCATGACAATTTTCTCCCATATCCAATCTCCCCACCTGCGCCAAGGCTTCGGCGGACAGGCAATATCCGATATCAAGATACCATACAATTTGGCAAAAAGAATTGCGTCAGAGTGGCAAAAAATGGGATTACCTGACTTTGTGGCCAAAATTGAAGCGGTAGCGCCCGGATTTATCAATATTTTTTTTAAAAACGATTATTTATTGGTTGAAGCCAAGAAAGCCGTTGAAAAAGATTTTGGCAAGATAAAGGAAATGGCGGGCAAGAAGATGATGGTTGAGTTTGCTCATCCCAATACCCACAAAGAATTGCATATCGGCCATATGCGGACTTTAATTGTCGGCGAGGCTTTGGCCAGAATCTTTTCCGCGGCCGGCGCCGAAGTTTTCCGGGCAAATTACCAGGGCGATATCGGTCCTCATGTTGCCAAATCCATCTGGGGAACGGAAAAAATAATTAAGGAAAGAGGTTTAGGCTGGGAGGAAATTGAAAAATGGTCTTTGCCGGAAAAGGCTCATCTTTTGGGAGAGGGCTATGTTCGGGGAGTAAAGGATTACGAAGATCTGGAATTGGCCAAGGAAATTGATAAATTGAATCGCCAATTGTACAAAAAAGATCCGCAGGTTATGCCGGCTTATGAACAAACCAGACGCTGGAGTTTGGACTATTACGATACCTTTTACTCTAGATTTTATACCAAGTTTGACCGGCTTTTTTTTGAAAGTGAGGTTTTTGAGTCAGGGAAAAAGATAGTGGAGGAAAATGTAGGTAAGGTTTTTGAGCAAAGCGAGGGAGCCATTATTTTTGACGGGGAGAAATACGGATTGCACAAAAGAGTTTTTATCACCAAAGACGGCAACCCGACTTATGAAGGAAAAGATATGGCTTTGGCCCCCCTTCAATACAAGACTTTCCCCTTTGATTTGAACGTCCACGTAGTGGCCAATGAGCAAGCCGGTTATTTCCAAGTCATCATCAAGGCCTTGGAACTATTGGACCCAATATTTAAAGATAAAGAGTTCCATCTTTCCATGGGAATGGTGCAAATGGTGGGCAAGAAAATGTCCTCACGGACGGGTGTCATTATTAAAGTTGATGATTTGTTGGCGGAAATTAAGGAAATGCTTCAGCCTCTTTTTGCGAAAGGGGAATTAACGGAGCCGGAAAAAGAGAAAATCGGCGAGGCGTTGACGATTGCCAGTATTAAATATTCAATGCTGCGCGTTGGTCCGAAACAGGACGTAATTTTTGATTTGCAAAAGACGGTCAGTCTGGACGGGGATAGCGGACCGTACCTTGAATATACTTATGCTCGAACACAAAGCGTCTTACGTAAGGCGAAAATATCAAATATCAATCCTTCGACTACGCTCAGGATTAATGGTGAGCGAAGTCGAACCATCAAATATCCAATATCCAATATCAATCCCAATACTGAGGAGTCAGCTCTGTTGCGGACGATTTATAAATTTCCGGAAATTGTGGCTAATGCGGCAAAAGAAATGGCGCCGAACCTGGTTTGTAGTTTTCTCTATGATTTGTGCCAAAAATACAATACTTTTTATGATAAACACAAAATATTAATTCAAAAGTCAAAAGTCAAAAGTCAAAAGCCAAATTTCAAAACTGAAGACGAAGTGGACGAAAGAACAAGTGAGTTTAGGATTTTATTAACACAGGCGGTTGGGGAAGTGATTAAAAAGGGCTTGAATTTGTTGGGAATTGAAAGTTTGGAGAAAATGTAAAATGAATAGTCCGGAAAATTTAACCAATAAAAAATTGATTGGGCTATTAAGGGGATTAGCCGAGTCGGTTCCGTTGCCGGATCCAAAGAGAATGGAGCAGGGGAAGCAGAAATTGCTGGCAGAAACTGGAAAAAGAAAAGTAGAGCTAAGTCGGGTGGTTAATTCTGTTGGCCAAAAAAAAGAGGAGGAAGGCCAAAAAATTGGCGAAGATCTTCCTCCTCAACAATAGGGTTCTTTTTTACCTTGGATGGTTGGATTATCGATCAACAACCCTTGTGAGCCGATCGATAGTTGGTCCTTTGGATTAAGGTTTCCCAGGCCGTCGGCTCAGGAAGGAGAGAACCTACGGTTACACCTAGAGCTTCGGCGATCTCATCGATCAGCTTGAATAGATCGAAGAGAATCTGCCACCTTAATTCCTCCATCCCAGGGAGCAGTTGTCCGTAAAGAACCAGCTCGAGGTTTTCCGGATTAAAGGAAATCTCCCTTGCGAAATTTCTTGGTAGTCTTCTTTTTTCCGCTAAAGCGACTCGGAGCTTTACGGCGAAGCTAGTGAGGTCGACGTTCATGGAAATTCTGAGTATCCCATGCGAAAGATCTCGGTCGCTGACAATCTGGACGGTTTCCATTCTTTTCCTCCTCTCTTTTGTTGTTTTCTTGAGAGAACTCGGATCCGGTTGAGCTTAAGAAGGAGCGTTTTCCTTCTTCTCTTCCGGCATTCTGTTTGTTGTTCCAGAAATAACCCTTTTCAGGAAATCGAATGCCATGCCAACACTGATCTCAGTCAGGGCAATAAACAAAGCGTGGAAATTGCGCAATAGTTCACGGCAAAGTTCAGGGTTGGCCAACTTGCCGGTGTCACTGATCTTGATTGCCTCCATAATCCGGAATTCTTTGTGGCCGGAGAATTGGCGTTTCATTTTCTCCTCCACCATTGCAGGAGTGATTGCCGGATAGAATTTGAAGAAAAACGCCAATTCGGCGGCCAGATCGGAACCGGAGATACATCGGGAGATCCGCCCTTTTTCGTGATTGGTTGTTCCCCACTTGTCAACGTTTCCCAAACAGCCAACCGTTACATCAATGAACTCTTTTGGATCTTCGTCAACAACAACTTGATTCGGTTTACCGTCCGTGCCATCAAATAACACTCCCATCTTCTCCTCCTTCTGTTTTGATCTTTTGTCAAAGAGCTGACCGGATTATAAGGCGGGCAAATCAAGATTGCAAATTCATGGCTTTTGGGTGTTAAATATGGTTATGGCAAAAAAAATTCGGTACTTTTTTCTTACTTTTTTCTTTTTCATCTCATTTTGGCTGGAGGTTTCTTCTGTCAAGGCTAAGGACTACACTATTGACGCGGTTGATTTTAAAGTTCGAATCAATCAAGACGGCTCGGCAAATTTTGAAGAAAACAGGACCTATAATTTTGATGGCAATTTTAGCTGGGCGGACAAGGGGTTCGGACTTATTGCCAATTGTAGTGCCAATAAAATTTCCTGCGAAAATTATATAATTTCCGATTTTCAAATTTGGGAAAATAACCAAAAATATCTTCAGTCGGAGACAGGAGAGCCAAAGACGTATTCTACGACCGTAACGCCGGAAAGATTTTATGTTAAGTGGTATCACCGGTCCAATTACGAGAGTAAAACATTTACTCTAAAATACCGGATTGACAACATCGTCAATTTACAAAAAGATATTGCCGAATTTTATTGGCAACTGATAGATGACCAATGGACCAAGGGGGTAACCAAAGTATCGGCGACAGTTTTTTTGCCCGGAAATGCGCCGGATGACCAAATTTGGGGTTTTGGTCACGGGCCGATAAACGGGCAAATAAAAATACCCGATAATAAATCAATTATTTTTTCAGTTGATAATCTTCCGGCGGAAAAATTTTTTGAAATCCGGGTTCTATTTCCCAAAAATTTGGTTTTAAAGGGCCGGACCGGGGAAATGACTTTGGCCGGAATTCTGGCGGAAGAGAAAAATTTCGGCGAAAAGACCGCCAGATCAATAAAACGCCAGCAAATCAGCCTTGTTTTCTTCAGCGGGGTCAATTTATTGGCCTTTTTCTATTTTCTTTACCAGATCATTTTCTGGCTGAGGAAGTGGCAGCAAATCGGGAAAGACAAACCCTTGCCCGATGTTAATTTGGCCGGCAAACTTCACGAACCTCCTTCAGATTTGCCGCCGGCAATGGTGGAAGCTTTAACCAAATGGAATCTTAAAGTTGATACCAACGCCATGCTTGCCACGATTCTGGACTTAATCAGGAGAAAGGTGATTAGGCTGGAAACGGAAAAGAAAAAATCTGTCTTTATGGGTATCTTCCGGGAAAAAGATGAATATTACTTGGTTGATCAACAAACAGGCAAAGAGGATTTACTGCCTTTTGAAAAGAAACTTCTGGATTATATTTTTAATTTTACCAGTCATCACTCCAGTTTATTAACAGTGACCGTTAACGGGAGCATGGTAGCTCAAAAAAGAGAAGGGGAACCGGCCAGGGTTAGCTTTTCCGAAATTAAAGATCGTTTTACTAAATATCCGGAAAATTCCTATAACTTTTGGCAGCTTTTTGTTGGGAAGGTTAAAGATGCCTGTCTTGAATCGGATTTATTTGAACAAGAAAGCCACAGGGAAGGTTATAAACTGGACGAATGGATAATCAAGTCGGTTTTGGTTTTAATCGGGGTATCTCTTCTTAACTTTATTTTGGCGCCGGCTTTTTTGGGTCAGTATTATGTAATTTTGATCGCGGCTTATTTTTCTATAGTGATGCCTTTGGGGATCGGCGCGGCCGTTGTTTTGGGCTTGTTAACAACCTATATGGAAAAAAGGACGGATGAGGGTAATTTGGAGTTGGCTTCCTGGCTGGCTTTTAAGAAGTATCTGAAAGACTATTCGGTTACCGACAACGATCCGATTGACTCAATTGTCATTTGGGAAAAATATTTGGTTTATGGCGTGGCTTTGGGAATTTCGCTTAAGGCTTTAAGTCAGCTTCCGGTTAAGTTTTCCGACCAACAGCTCCAATCTTCTGGAATCGGCCGTTTAACCTTTTCCCATGACGGGACGGGCAATTTTCAATCGTCTTTCGGTAGTTTTGCCAAGTCATTTAATTCTTCATTTTCTTCCTCTTCTTATTCTTCCCATTCCGGGGCTCACGGAGTTGGCTCTTCCGGCGGCTTTTCCGGCGGCGGAGGCGGCGGCGGTGGGGGAGGCGGCGGAGGCGGCGGAGCGGGATAAATTGATATTTGAGATTGGATATTAGATATTCAAAAAATAAAAAAAGGATTTTTATAGTAAAAAAAAGATTTTTTTAATGAAAAAAAAGATTTTCTTGTTGTTTTTAATTTTACTCGGCGGGCTTTTTTGGTTTAAATACAAGCCGCTGGTTGATATTACCAAAGTCGGTTTTACCGAAGAGCCGACAGCGACACCCGTTGTCAAAAAGGCGGTTTTACAGTTCGCGGTGGTGGGTGATCCGGAGTCGGATTTGGTAAACCTCAGTAAAATTATTAATCGGGTCAAAGAAAAACAGGGAACTTTTTTGATTTTTGCCGGCGATTTAACCCAGGTCGGTTCGCCGGGCCAATTAGCCGAGTTCAAAAAAGTTATGGACGAAAGCGGCTTGGAATATTACATTGTCCCCGGCAATCACGATTTGTATACTTCCCGGAAGCAAACCAAAGACGCCAAGAAATATTTTCGGGATGTTTTTGGCACTCCCTATTATCAAGTGATAAAAAATGCCGGTAAATTTAAAGTAAAATTTTTGTTTTTGGATAACAGCGACGAGTATTCAAAGATGGAAACGGACCAAATTAATTTTCTAAATAATAATCTAAAAAAGGCCTCCAATAAGTTGAATTTTGTCTTTTTTCATTTGCCGCTTTTTCATCCATCTTCGGATTATATAATGGGATATCAGGAGGAGATTATTAGCAAGCAGAAAGATGAACTGCTAAGTATTTTCCTAAAGGCAAATGAAGCGTCCCGGGCAAAATTTGCTTTTTTTGCCGGTCACCTTCACCATACTTCTTCTTATGAGTGGTCGGGGATGAAAATGTATGTCGCCGGCTCGGCCAATTCTTTGCGCAATTGGCAAACGCCCCGCTATCTGGAAGTAAAAGTTTTTAGCGACGCCGAATTTGAAGTTAAAGAAGTGGAGTTATAAAAAAGAAGAAGGCAGACAATCTGGTTAAAAAGAAAGTCTGCCTTCCGGGTCTCAAATGACATACTTTTGGAAAAGAGGTTGCCTGTTTGGCATCAATAAATCAAGTTCCACCAAGTAACCCAAAATACTTTCTTCCACTGACTTTGTCTCCAGGAATTGGCAGGCAATATATCTGCCGTTGGAGACAACGATCAAGTAATGGGTGTTGGGTTCAAGGGGAATGCTAAGGAAATATCTGTTCGGTTTAGAGTAAACGATTGCTTCTTTGTAACTTGTTCCCTTTGGACCAATGACGGATACAAGAACCCTGCTTTGATAATCGAGAGCTCCATTAACGATACCGGTAAGCTGAGGTTCTTGAGCTTCAACAGCTTCGCACTTCACGACGGCGAGAACGAAGACAATCATTAGCAGCAACCACATCTTCCCCCTGCACATTTTCAACCTCCTTTCAAAGAGCAAAAACGATTTTTCCGGAAGCAATTTTCCGGAAATCTGACTTGATTATATTCTTATTTGTCAACAGAAAGCCTTCTTTTTGGGCCGGAAATGAAGCTTTAAAATAAAGAAATTCTGGAATATAATCATTCCATGACTAAAGTGAATCAATTCCGCCTCAAAAATAACCTACCGGTTATTTTTATTCATCTTCCCCAGGTTCCTTCGGCGGCAATCGGTTTTATGACCAAAGTCGGTGAGCGGGATGGCGGAATGGCAAAAGCCGGAATTTCCCATCTTTTGGAGCACTTGCTTTTTGACGGAACGGAAAAATTTCCCGACCGGACCGATTTATCAATCGCCTTGGATGAAATCGGGGCGGAATTTAACGGCGAAACTTCGGAAGAAAATACCTATTATTATCTGAAATGCGAGCCGGGTAGTTTTTCCAGAGGCATGTTTATTTTGGGTCAGATGGTAACCCGATCTTTGTTGAAAGAAGAAGAATTGGCGAAGGAAAAATTGGTGATTACCCAGGAATTGAATATGCGGGAAGACGATCCGATGATTAAGACTTTGGATTATCTTCAGGAAACGATTTTTCCCGATCATCCTCTGGGCTGTAGCCGGGAAGCGGCCTTAAAAGCGATTAACGGCTTTACCCGGAAGGATTTACTTGATCACTGGGAAAACAATTATCGCAGCCAAAGCTCGGTTTTGGTTATTTGCGGCGACAAAAAGAAATTGGGAAAAATTAAGGATCTGGCCGAGGAAAATTTCGGCTCCTTAAGGTCGGGCGTCCGGGAAAAATTAATGCCGGTCAGCCGGGAAACGGCCGGAAGAGTAAAGATTATTGAGCGGAAAATGAGCCAGGCAAATATCGGCCTAGGGGGCCGGAGTTTTCCTTTAACCGATTCGCGGGTCTATGCCGGAAGGTTATTGGATATTATTTTCGGTCATTCTTTTTCTTCACGGCTTTTTATGGAAATTAGGGAAAGAAGGAAATTGGCTTACGCGGTTTTTTCCGGCATTGATTTTTATCAGGATTCCGGCGTTTATTCCGTTTATGCGGGCGTTGACCGGAAAAGATTGCCCGAAGCCTTAACGGCAATTTTGGCGGAGATGAAAAAAGTCGGCGGAAAAACGGCTGACGGAATTTCCGATCGTGAATTGGCCAAGGCCAAAAGTTACTTGCGCGGAAAAACTTTGGTTCAAATGGACGATCCATCGGCTCAGGCCGCATTTTTTGCGAAAAGGTTTTTATTTGACAATGAAGTAGTTGGCCCGGAGGAGATACTAAAAAGATATGCGTCGGTAACTAAAGACCAAGTGGTGGAAATCGGCCGTGATTTGTTTAAAAAAGAAAAATTGAATGTGGTGGTTATGGGCGAGGGGATAAAAGAAAAAGAAGTTATTTAGCCTGGATAATTTGGCTTGAGATTGCTTGATTTTTATTTTAAAATTAAACTCAATATTTTAAAGCAAGACAATGGAATTTCCGGTTTTTAAAACTAAAATCCCCGGTAAAGAAAAAAAATTTGATTTAAACGATCCGGCCGAGGTTCAAAAGTATTTTGATTACAAAGCCGGCGAGGAAATCGCCAAAATCAAAAAGTATTTGGAAAAAAATACTTTTGTTGCTTATCTTCTGGGGAAAAAATCGGCCGGCAAAGGCACTTATTCCAAAATTTTTACCACAATTTTTGGGGCAGACAAAGTCGGCCATATTTCCGTAGGGGATGTGGTTCGGGCTGTAGATGAAGAAATGGCTGATCCCAAAAAGAAGAAAGAACTGATTGAGTATTTAAAGAAAAATTACCGCGGTTATTATTCGGTTGAGGAAATTATCAAGTCCCAGGAAGATAGGGGAACCGGCAAGCCCTTATTGCCGACGGAATATATTCTGGCGCTTTTAAAAAGAGAAATTGCCAAGATGCCGCGCAAGGCTTTGTTTCTTGATGGTCTTCCCCGGACCTTGGACCAGGTTTCTTATTCCTTATTTTTCCGGGAGTTAATTGGTTTCAGGGATGACCCGGATATGTTTATTTTGCTTCAGGTGCCGGAAGTAATTATTGACGAAAGAATTAAAACCCGGGTTATTTGCCCCAAATGCCATACTCCCCGGAATTTGAAATTGTTGGTAACGAAAACCGCCGGTTATGACGAAAAAGAAAAGAAATTTTATCTTCAATGTGATAATCCGGAATGCAATTTGGCCAGAATGGTGACCAAAGAAGGGGACGAATTGGGGATAGAGCCGATTCGCGAGAGGTTGACCAATGATGGTAAATTGATTGAGCAGGCTTTTTCTTTGTACGGAATCCCTAAGGTTTTATTAAGGAATTCGGTTCCGGTTAAGGACAAGGATTCGGTTGACGATTATGAACTGACTCCGGAATTTGTTTTGGAAAATTTGGGAAACGGCAAGGTCAAGATCGGCCAAAGGCCCTGGATTATAAAAGACGATGAAGGCGTTGATTCCTTTAGTTTGATGCCTCAACCGGTAGCGGTTTCCATGATTAAGCAGATAGCGGAAATCTTGGGATAGAGTAAAAGAGGTTTTTTTCAAAAAAAAAGCCCCTTGCCTTTTCTTCGGAAAGGGATCCGAAAAAAGACAAGGGGCCAGCAGGCTAAGCTTCAGCTAGGGCAGCCGCAATGGCTACATTTTGGATCTGGCGGCGGGTGCCGCCACAACCCTTGTGGCCGTTGCCGTTACCGCCAAGGCGCGGCTCTTCGAAGTCGGGTTTTTGCTCCTGAGGACAAGGTCTTTTTCCTTCAAGGGTTTCCTTTCCAGGGTCGGCGGTTAGATCAAGAGCTGCAGGTGCTACTGCCTTCGCCTCGGGTTGTTCGGCGGACAATTCCTCGGGTTCTGGTTCGGGCCCAGCTGCGGCGACTACCTTGCCGATGCTACCGGTACTATCAGGTGATGATCCTTGAAGAAGATATGGTTGAACTTCTTCAGGCGTTTCTTCCTCCAAAATCCTGTCTGATAGGATAACCATGAACTTCGGACCATCCTTGGTTGGCATTTCCACAATTGCCGGTTCCGAGTCTGTTCCTATCACGAAGACATGGAATAGACCTCTCGTCGTCGTCGTGTTCCCGTTGGCCCCGTGTCGGATGATCGTCTCTTCCGTATGAAACCATCTGAATTGACCGGGATGTCCTCTCCGGTGAACGAACCAGCGATTGCCGGAGGAATATGGCCCGCTGACAAAAAAGATCTGTGCCTCAGGGACATTTCCCCGAGGTGGATTGAACGTCAGCCATGGAGGAGAGGTTGCCTCTCCTTGGTTGTTCAGGTAGCCGGTGATGGTCACGGCAGCGTTCGAGAAGAAGGCTCTCTCAAATTGAGCCCTGAGATTTTGGAGCCTTTCTTCCAAGGTGCTTCGGACTTTGTCTACCAGTAGACCTTCTTGTTGAAGCTTTTCAACGATACTGGAAGCTTCTTCCAGTATTGCTCCTGCCGTAATGGTCTCCCGCCGCCAGTCGTTTATGACATGGCAACGGTCGTTGCCGGGGACAGGGACTTCGGCCACAAGGTGGCCGTTGTAGAGCCTGATGTTTTTCAGGCTCACCGGATGAATCCGAGCGCATCCAAGCTCGCAGATTCTTGGCACCCTGTTAAACTCAGACATCAAAAATCCTCCTTGCCCGTTTAGGGCTTGATATGCTTGCTCCTAAACTAGGACTTCTCTGCCTAGGGAGCAGCACTTTGGCCTCAAATATTAAAACCAAGGTGCTGCTCCCTTATTAGCCTGCTTTTTAAAAGAGCTAAGGCGTTAATTTAACGCTTAAGTTAAATTTGCCCAAACGACCTGTAGTATACTACTAAAAGTCAAAAGAATCAAAAAAATGATATTACTTTAGGAAGAAATCAAATTTTTACTAAGGTCGGCGGATTTGCCGTGGCCGGGGTAGATTTTGGTTTCTCTTGGTAATTGAGCGAGTTTTTTTAAAGAATTTTGCAGATCGTTTGGGGAAGAATATGATAAGTCGGTTCTGCCGACGCCATCAGCAAACAAAGTATCACCGCTAAAAAGAATTTTTTCTTTGGGAAAATAAAAACAAACACTGCCGGGAGTATGGCCGGGGGTGGGGATTAAATCTAATTTAAAATTTAAAATTGAAAATTTAAAATTGTCTGAAGAAAAAATGGAAGGAGAGGGAGGACGTTCAATAATTTCTCTCTTGGCCCAAAAGGAGGCGTTCTTTTGGAGATTTTTAACCAGAAACAAATCTTTTTCGTTTATATAAAAGGGGAGTCCCTCCTTCGCTGAAGCTTCGGCGGGCGAAGCAAAAGCCATTTGCAATTCGTCGGCTGCAAGTATGTGGTCAAAGTGACCGTGGGTGGCAAGGATGGCCACGGGTTTTAAATTTTGGCGCAAAATCTGTTCGGAAATAAAATTCGCGTCATCCGCAGGGTCAATAATGAGGCATTGCTTAGTATTTTGATCTATAACGAGATAGCAATTTGTTTGGAGTTCGCCCAAAATAAAAGTTTGGATTTTGATCATCTATATCTCTATCTTACCAAAAACCCCCGAATAAACGGGGGATTTTGGATTCCTAATTAAGAATCAAAATTGATTAACCTTGTCTATGTTTAGGATAACATTCATTGCAATAGACCGGTCGATCTCCTTTAGGTTCAAAAGGAACTTCACACTCTTTTCCGCAATCAGCACAGGTAGTTTTAAACATTTGCCTGTTTGATCTTAAAGCGGCCTTTTTTGCCTTGCGGCAATCCGGGCATCTTTGCGGAGCGTTTTGAAAGCCTTTTTGCTGATAGAATTCTTGTTCGTCAGCGGTCCAAACGAAATCTTTACCGCAGTCTTTGCATTTGATGGTTTGGTCTTGAAATGCCATTAATTATTTCACCTCCTCTCAGGGTCCTAGGACCAAATTTTCCAGGTGCTCTAGGTTACCCTGAGACGGTGAAACTTGGGGAACTAGGAATCAATGTTGTTATTATACCACAAACGGGAATGTCAAGGACAGAGAGGGGCTTTCTGAATTGAAATTGTTGGAAATTCCTTACTGTTTTTGCAAAAAAAGGCACCAAGTGAGTAGGGAAGCTGGATAGCTTTCCCAATTCCTTAGTGCCTTAAAAGGATTATTTCCTTCTATTGTTGTAGTAGAGAGGGTAAACGATGCCGGCGGCAAGAAAGAACATGGCGTTTATGGTGTGGAGCTTTGTGATCCTGCCGGTTAGGAAACACGATGCACCCAAGACGGTCCCAACCGCAACACCGAGAAATACAGCTGAGGGATATCCTTGCCACATCACTATTATAAGTACAACACCACAACAAGCTATCATTGACAAAAAATCCCTATAACTTGGTGGTTGGGGAAGAATCACGGAGGTGAAGACTAGCCATACAGAGGCTAATCCCACCAAAAACTGGAAAAGCAAAGACATTTCTTCCTTTCGCATTGTGCTTGCGTTCTTCTTGTCTTCTTGCATTTTACCCCCTTTTTAAAGTGCTTTGGCTTACTCTGTCGGAAGATTACCATAAAATTGGAAAGAAGTCAGCTATAGGGTTTATTTCATTGAGATTTTCGGAAAAATTAATACCGGAATTTAATTTTAGCGTTGGTTGGTGCAAGTGGGCTGAAGAATATTTGAGATTGTTTGTTACATATTGTTAGAAATTTTTTGTCAAAAAACAAAAATTAGTTGGACTTTTAATTCCAAATATCTCTTTCAATGTCTATAATTTCTTCGAGCCGGTCTATTTTTTGGAAGCAATGCTGATATCAAACTTAATATTGTTTTTTTGAATAATAAAATTTCTTTTCCCCAAAAGTAAACTTTTTGCCTTTGACCACCTTGAGAATGTCGGGGACATCTTCAAAAACTTTTGGCTCATTTAAGATTTCTTTTTCTGTTAGCCAACCGTTTTTTCCGCCTTCGAAATCTTCAATCAAGGTGCCTTTGGTTTGGGTAGCCCTGATTATATAAAAAAATTTGTCTTCCAAAATTTGCCGATCCTCCTTGGAATAATCCATTTTATGTTCCATCCCGCAAAATTCTAATTTTCCGTTTAAGCCGGTTTCTTCCTTTAATTCTCTGGCCGCCGTTTCCCAAAGCTCTTCGCCCCAACGGAGTTTACCGGTGACAAAACCGCGATAGCCGAAAAAAGGATTTTTTAATCTTTGTTGAGAAAGATATTGAATTTTTGTGCCTTCTTTTTTAATGGCCACAATACAGACAGCTGCTTTTGCCTGTTTTTCTAAAGCCACTTTTTCCGTATCAAAACGATTGGCAAATTCTTTGCCTTTTGCGGTAAGTTGGTAGGTGCCTTTTAAAGTTTTTTCAATGATTTTGGCCTCTACCAATTGTTTTAAGTGAAAAGTAAAGTGGTCTGTTGTTAGTTTCTGGGTATTTAGGTCACGAAATCTTGCCTCGGTTTTAAACAACAAGGTTTTTAAGATTTGTGCTTGCGCTTGGTGAATTTCCAATTCGGTTGCCATATAGGGCTCATTTTAATTCATTAAAAAGGGAAATCAAGTGAAGGGGACTTCAGCAAAAGCAAGAGGCAGGACAGAAACATTTACACTTTATAGTTAATTTTGCCTTACTATCGGGAATCGCTCTCTTTCGTGGCCAAAAACCGTCTTTGGAAGGGTAAAAATTCGGTATCTGGTCGGAGCGCAGGGAATTGAACCCTGTGCCTCAGCGTCCCGAACGCTGCGTGCTACCGGTGCACCACGCTCCGTTATACTGACTTGCTCCTCCGAAGTTCTCCAAATCGGAGGGAAAAAGGAGATGAACTACCTTCGGTAAATTTAATTTTAGCATATAAAAGCTGATAGAATAAGGGGGTGAAGAAATTATTTTTGTTTCTTTTGGTACCGATAATACTTCTTGTCTCTTATCTCTTAGCTTCTAATTCTCAAAAGAAAAATCAACTTAAGGTCGGGAGCGCCACGGTAAATATTGAAATTGCCGATACCGGAGAAGAAAGAAGCCGGGGGCTTTCCGACAGGGAATCTTTGTGCTCCGATTGCGGTCTTTTGTTTATCTTTGACGAGCCCGGGTTTTATCCTTTCTGGATGAGAAGAATGAACTTTGATATTGATATTTTATGGATCAGAAATAATAAGGTAGTAGATATAACTTACGGCGCCAAAGCTCCGCCAAAAAACGAATTTGAAGCTCCCAAAACAATTTATCAAAGCAAATTTCCGGCGGATATGGTTTTGGAAGTGAACAGCGGCTGGACTAAGGAGAAGGGAATTAAGACTGGGGAGAAGGTGGAGATAGAGATAAAGTAGAAGCTCGGGAGAAATTTCGTTAATCTTTTAAATTTCCTTCAGGGGTTTGTTCACGGAGCGGGATACTCGGCCGTTTTGTGGTTTTTTCCCTGAAGGCCCCTCTTTTCGGAAATACCTTCCGGAGATTTTCCCAAAAAATAAAAAGGGGCTCCGGCAGGTAGGGCAAAAGGCAGAGATGTGCGTCCGCGGGTCTTTGATCCAGCCGATTTTGGCTGGTCGCCCCGTCTGGAGTCTGACACTCTACCCGAGCCCGTCTATCTTACCCGGGATGAAGCGCGTCATGTCGCGCCCCTCATCCCGGGTTTTTTTGTAAAAATTTTTGTATAATTATGGCAGTTTGCCCCCATAGCTCAACGGATAGAGTAGCCGCGTCCTAAGCGGTTGATGGGAGTTCAATTCTCTCTGGGGGTACAATGTCAAACGGGTTAGCCGAGTTTGACTCGGCACCAAATTAATTTTGCGCCTTGCTTTACCGTACGAGGTAACTAGATCGTGGACACTTTATTTTTATTTAAGTATTCTTCAGGTGTTTGATAATTCAGGCTAAAGTGTAGTCTTTTTGTGTTGTATTTTTC
>Ga0116142_10001192_pt1 | contig 31927 bp, 35 predicted proteins | sample AD_UKC033_MetaG_FD_89785 | JGI IMG/M metagenome (GOLD analysis project Ga0116142, IMG submission 89785) | Active sludge microbial communities of municipal wastewater-treating anaerobic digesters from USA - AD_UKC033_MetaG | ecosystem: Engineered > Bioreactor > Anaerobic > Digestate | place: USA... | reverse complement strand
GGGCACGCAGTGGTACATCCTCTTCAACGTCATCGCCGGTGCATCGGGCATCCCGGCGGAGCTGCGCTACGCCGCCGACAACCTCGGGCTCTCGGGCTGGCTGCGCTGGCGCCGCTACCTGCTGCCGGCGGTGTTCCCGAGCTTCGTCACCGGCGCGATCACCGCCAGCGGCGGCTCGTGGAACGCCAGCATCGTCGCCGAATACGTCTCCTGGGGCGACACCACGCTCGTCGCGCAGGGCCTTGGCAGCTACATCGCGCAGACGACGGCCAAGGGCGACTTCCCGCGCATCGCGCTGGGTATCGGCGTCATGTGCCTCTTCGTCAGCGGGCTCAACCGCCTCCTCTGGCGACGCCTGTACCGCCTCGCCGAGCAGCGCATCCACTTCTGAATGCGGAGCACCCCGTGAGCACGCCCGTCCTCGAACTGCACGGTGTCGGCAAGCGCTTCCGTTCGGCCGACGGGCACGAGCGCGTCGTGCTCGACGGCATCGACTTCACGCTGCACGAAGGCGAGATCGTTTCGCTGCTCGGCAAGTCCGGCTCGGGCAAGAGCACGCTGCTGCGCATCATGGCCGGGCTGATCGCCGCCGATGCCGGCGAGGTGCGCTACCGCGGGCAGCCGCTCTACGGCCCGGTGCGCGGCGTCGGCATGGTCTTCCAGTCGTTCGCGCTCTTCCCCTGGCTGACGGTGCAGCAGAACGTCGAGCTCGGGCTCGAGGCTCGCGGCCTGCCGCCGGCGCAGCGCGCGCCGAAGGCGGCCGCGGCGATCGAGCTCATCGGCCTGGCCGGTTTCGAGGGCGCGCTCCCGAGGGAGCTGTCGGGCGGCATGCGCCAGCGGGTGGGCATCGCGCGCGCGCTCGTCACCGAACCCGAGGTGCTGCTGATGGACGAGGCCTTCTCGGCGCTCGACGTGCTGACCGGCGAACGGCTGCGCGACGACATCCTCGAGCTCTGGCACAGCGGCGCGCTGCCGACGAAGGCGATGCTCGTCGTCTCGCACAGCATCGAGGAAGCGGTGGTGATGGCCGATCGAGTGCTCGTGCTGGCCAGCGACCCGGGGCGCATCCGCAGCCAGCTCGCCGTCTGGCTGCCGCGGCCACGCGCGGCCGACAGCGAGGAGGTTCGCCTGCTGGTCGACGAGGTCTACGCGCTGGTCACCGCCGGCGCGACGCGCCACGGGCACGACGGCGGCGCCGCCGCGCTGGCCCAGCGCCTGCCGCGGGCCGATGTCGCGCGCATCGACGGCCTGGCCGAGCGCCTGGCGGCCCCGCCTTTCGGCGGCCATGCCGACCTGCCGGCGCTTGCGCGCGAGGCCGGCCTGCCCGACACCGAGCTGCTGGCCGCGGCGCACGCACTCGCCCTGCTGGGCCTTGCGCACCTGGACAGCGGCGACCTGCACCTGACGCCGCTGGGCCATCGCTACGTCGAGGCCGAGCGCCCGCTGCGCCAGGAACTCTTCGGCCAGCAGCTGCTGACCCAGGTGCCGCTGGCCGCGCATATCCGCCACAGCCTCGAGCAGGAGAGCGACGGCCATCTTGCCGACGAAGCCTTCCGGCGCCTGCTCGCGCAGCAGCTGGGCGAGGCCGATGCCGCCCGCGTGCTGCAGACCCTCGTCGCCTGGGCCCGCCACGGCGGCGTGTTCGAGTACGACCTGCACACCGGCACCCTGGCGCTGCCGAGCGGCGGCAGCGCCGCCGGCGCCGTCGAGTGAGCCGAATGCGTCGAATGAGTCCCGCGGGCGACGAAGCCGGGCCACGCGTCGGCGGCGGCCGGCCACTCTCCCGGCCACCCTGCCGGCCGGCCGTGCCGCCTCTCAGCCCCGCGGCCTGGCAGCGTCTATCGCGGCGACGCGCTCGCGCAGGGCCTTCAGTTCCTCGTAGCGCTTGGTGACGTCGCGCCCGAGCGCCATCGAACCGAGCGCGACGCCCGACTCGTCGAGCACGAGGCCGAAGCTGAAATCGACGTAGAGCTTGCGGCCGTCCTTGTGCAGCGCGCGCGTGGTGCGAACCTCGTTGCCGCCGCGCGTGTGCCCGGACTCGATCGCGCGGTGGTATGCGGCCCAGTGCGGGGCGCGCAGCCGCTCGGGGATGATCACGTCCAGGCTCTGCCCCATCACTTCCGCCGCGCTGAAGCCGAACACCGCCTCGGCGCCCGGGTTCCAGTGGCGAATCAGGCCCTCGCGGTCGGCAAAGATCACCGCGTCAGGCAGCTGCTCGGCGATCGCCGCGAGCAGCCGCTGCCTTTCTTCCCGCGCGCTTTCCTGCGCCCTCTCCTGCGTTCCTTCCACCATTTCCCGTCTCCCCTTCTCGTCCCGTTCTCGTCCCGTTCGACCCGTTGGACCCAGCCGGACGATCAACCGGCGCTGCCCGCGCTTTCCGGTCTTTCGTGCCTTTCCTGTCGGCCGCCGCGCCGGCGAGCACCTCGGCCACGCGGGCCCGCAGCACCGGCAGCAGCTCCGCCTCGAACCAGGGGTTGCGCACCAGCCAGCGGTTGTTGCGCGGGCTCGGGTGCGGCAGCGCGATCATCGACGGCCAGTGCCGCCGCCAGTCTCGCACCGCGTCGGTGATCGTCAGGCCGCGCACCGGGCCAAAGCGGCCGTAGTGCCAGGCCAGCGCATGGCTGCCGATCACGACGGTCAGCTCGATGTGCGTGAGCTGCGAGAGCAGCCGCTCGCGCCAGCGCCGCGCGCATTCGGGCGGCGGCGGCAGGTCGCCCGAAGCGCCGGTTCCCGGATAGCAGAAGGCCATCGGCACGATCGCCACCTGCCGCCGGTCGTAGAAGGTCTCGCGCGAGATCCCGAGCCAGGTGCGCAGCCGCTCGCCGCTCGCATCGTCGAAGGGGATCCCGCTCTCGTGCACCTTGCGCCCCGGCGCCTGCGAGGCCAGCAGCAGCCGCGCCGCCGGATGCGCCTGCAGCACCGGTCGCGGCGCCAGCGGCAGCTGCGCCGCGCAGGCCGTGCAGGCACGCACGTCGCGCAGCAGCTCGTCGAAGCGCGTCACGCCCCGCCCTGCTCCTCGAGCATCTGCTTGAGCACGACCGCGTTGTTGTGCTGCTCGTCCCTGGCCGAATAGACGAGTGTCAGCTTGCCGTGCCGCGCCAGGGCCTTCAGCTCCTCCCACGCGGCGCTGCCCTCGAGCTCCTTGCGGTAGCGGCTTCGGAACTCCTCGAACTTCGCCGGCTCGTGGCCGAACCACTTGCGCAGTTCGTTCGACGGCCCGACCTCCTTGAGCCACTCGTCGATCCGCGCCTCGTCCTTGCTCACCCCGCGCGGCCACAGACGATCGACGAGCACGCGCTTGCCATCGGCGGCGGCCGGCGCCTCGTAGGCGCGCTTGAGCATGATCTTCATTGATGGGTCTCCTCGACAAGGCTGGCGCGCGCCGGCCACAACAACCGGCGCACGCCAGCCCCTGGGCCCGACGGGTTCGGCGCTTGCGCGTCGAAACCCGCCGTGTCAGCCCGATCCTGCAACGCCCCGCGCGCAGCCGCCGCCCATGCGTGCTTGAACACCGCAAGCGGTGGGGTCACTGCCGGTTCCGCACGCGTCAGCACCCGAGGCACCGTGCAAGCCGATGTCCAAGCGAAAGCGGCGACGGCGAGTGCCGAGCCTTTCCTGATTAACGAACTGGTGGCGTGAGTCACGCCCGCCGAAGGCAAATCTGGAAGTCGATGCGGCCCCTGGCAGTATCGAGCTCCACGTTCTCGATGTCCCACGGCGGTTGCAAACCCAGCACACTGATGAACAGCGCTTCAACCTCGACGCCTATCGCTTCTGCCGCCCGAACACCCCGGCGGACGTGTGGACAGGCCGACAAGCGACCTCCCCACATGCGCACCGGGCTCGACTACGAGCGGGCATTGTCAATGTCTCCTTCCACACGAAACGACGGGGGACCGCGCCGGGATCAATTTGCCGGTTTGTGCGACTCGAGCCAATCACGAAGAGCTGCGTCCACCCGCGTTTGCCAGCCTTCTCCGGTTGCACGGAATCGCTGAACGACATCCCGGGAGAGACGGATCGTGATTCGCTCCTTGGTTGGAGCGCGCTGCGGTCCGCGAACGCCGAGTTTGCGCTGAAGGGAGTCCGGGAGCACCTCGGTAGCGGGGCGGAACTTCTTCAGGTCTTCGGTTCGGAGTTCGCGCACCTCCCCGGTGCTGTCAATCATCGGCTTGAGCTTTGACATAGCGGCTGACCTCGCGTGCGTTTGCCTTGCGAAAACTGATCACGCGGATGCCGTCCGCGGTCTCAGCGAAGCATAGGACATGGACCCTGTCGTTGAGCTTGCCGATGGCGACGTAGCGTGTCTCGCCGTAGTCCTGCCTTGCGTCAACGAACACCTGTGCAGTCTCGAAGTCGAAGTCCGCTGCCTCATCGAACGACAACCCGCGTTCGCGGATGTTGCGTTCGTTCTTGGCCGGGTCGTAGGAGACATGCACGAAGTGAAATGTACATACAAAAAAGAGAGCGCGGCGAGGTTTACGGCATCACCCTTGTCGGGCCGAACATCTAAATGTGCGGCCTGCGCGGCTTTTCGCGCAGGTCCGCTCGACTGCGGGCTTGGGGGCCATTGCTGCTACGGCCGGTGCGATCCGGCACCCGCGCGCCAACTGCGCGTGCCACCGGACAGCGATGGGGGATCCGTGGAGCGTTTGGCCTGACACCGATCCGGGCGGAATGCGGCCCGGGAGATACCGGTTCAGGCCATCGCGTAGACGCCGGTGGCAAGGGCGCTCGGGGCCGTGGCACGCTGCGCCAGCCGCGCCCAGCCCTCGTCGATCTCGGCCTGCAGCGCGTCGATCTCCTCGGGCGGCAGCTTGCGGTAGCGGCGCTGCACCGCGAGATAGTCGGCGATCGGGCGCGAGGGGGCTTCGGAGTTCAGCGTCCAGCGCACGCCGTCCTCGACCTCGACGAGCGGGAAGGCACCGCTCTGCACCGCCAGGCGCGCGGCGCCGAGCGCGCCGTCGTCGGCCAGGCCCCAGCCGTCCAGGCAGGGGATCAGTAGCGTGATCAGCCGCAGCCCGCGCATGGCCTTGGCCTTGGCGACCTTGCGGCGCAGGTCGGCCAGGTAGGCGACGCTTGCGGTCGCCACGTAGGGCACGCCGTGCGCGGCCATGATCTCGGTGAGGTTCTTCTTGCGCGTGGTCTTGCCCGCCGGCGTCGAGCTCGTGTAGGCGAAGCGCGGCGTCGAAGACGACTTCTGCGCGCCGGTGTTCATGTAGCCCTCGTTGTCGAGGCAGAAGTAGATGATGTTCTCGTTGCGCTCTGCCGCCGAGGACAGGCACTGCAGGCCGATGTCGTAGGTGCCGCCGTCGCCGGCGAGCACGATGACGTGGGTCTCGTGCCGGCCCTGCGCGTCGAGCGCCCGCCGCAGGCCCGAGGCAGCGGCGGCGCTGGCTTCGAGCGTGGGTTGGTAGACCGGGATGCGCATCGAGCTGAAGGGCTGCGGCCCGGCGATGATCGCCATGCACGAGGGCGGCACGACCGCCATCGTGTCGGGCCCGAGCACCGCGAGGATGTGCCGCAGCGTGATCGGCTCGGAACAGCCCGGGCAGGCGGCGTGGCCCGAGCAGAGCAGGTCGGATTCGCGCCGCGGCACCGCGAGCAGGGGGTTGTTCATCGGCTTGCTCCAAGCTCCTAGCGAACCCAGACCGATTCGGGGCGCGGCTCGGTCTGCAGCATCTGGCCGACGAATCGCGCGACATGGTCGGGCGGCACGTTGACGCCGCCGACGCCGGCCAGGCAGCCGTGGATGCGCGGCGCGCCCTCCATGCCGTAAAGCGCGGCGCGCAGCTCCTGGTGCAGGATGCCGCCGGCCCCGGGCGAGTGGTTGCGGTCGAGCACGACGACGTTGCGCACGCCGGCCAGCGCCGCGCGCAGCGCCTGCATCGGCAGCGGGCGGAAGAGCCGCAGCTTGACGAGCCCGACCGCCTGCCCCTCTTCGCGCATCGCGTCGACCGCGTCGCGCACGGTGCCGGCCATGCTGCCCATCGTGACGATCACCGTCTGCGCGCCGTCGCAGCGGTAGCGCTCGACGACGCCGTGGCTGCGGCCGGTGCGCTCGGCCCAGGCGCGGTCGGCCTGCGCGGCGAGCTCGGGCACGCGCGCCATCGAATCCTCGATCGCCTGGCGGTGCCGGTAGAACATGTCCTGCGAGATCACGTTGCCCCAGGATTCGGGGCTCGCGGTGTCCAGCCGGTGCGCGGGCGAGAACGGCGGCAGGTAGGCGTCGACCAGCGCCTGCGAGGGCACCGAGACCGGCTCGAGCGAGTGCGAGACGTAGAACGCGTCCAGGTTGACCATCGCCGGGACGAGGACCTCCTCGGCGACGCGGTAGGCCTGCAGCACGGTGTCCAGCGCCTCCTGCGGGCTCTCGACGTAGTACTGGATCCAGCCGGTGTCGCGCTGCGCGAGGCTGTCGGTGTGGTCCGGCCAGAAGGCCCAGGGCGAGGCCACCGTCCGGTTGACGTTGGCCATCACGATCGGCGCGCGTGCCCCGGCCGCGTAGTGCAGCAGCTCGTGCATCAGCAGCAGGCCCTGCGACGCGGTCGCGGTGAAGACGCGCACGCCGGCCAGCGACGCCGGGATGCAGGCCGACATCACCGAGTGCTCGGACTCGGGCGTCAGCACCTCGGCGTCGAACTCGCCGGCGGCCTGGAACTCGGTGATCTTCTCCAGCACCGGGGTCTGCGGCGTGATCGGGTAGACCGGCACCACCTTCGGGCGCCCGAGCCGGGCGGCCCAGGCCACCGCGTGGTTGCCGGTCAGCAGCAGGGTCTGGCCATCGGTGTTCACTTGGTGTCCTCGCTCATCGCCATCGAACCGGTCGGGCACTCGCGCACGCAGACGCCGCAGCCCTTGCAGTAGTCGGTGTTGACGGTGTAGCCCATGCCGACGCGCTCGATCGCCAGGTCCGGGCAGTAGATGACGCAGTGGTCGCAGTTGATGCAGGTGCCGCAGGAGAAGCAGCGCGTGGTCTCCGCGAGCGCCGCCGCGGCGTCCAGGCCGAGCTGCACCTCGGCCTCGTCGGCGACGCGCTCGGCGGCGGCACGGCGGGGCGAGACCGCGCGCGCGCGCCTGGGGTGATAGTGCAGGCTGATCGCCGACAGCGGCACGACCGGCTCGTCGCCGTCGTCGTCGAGCACCAGCGCCGGGCCGCTTGCGCCGAGCCCGCGCTCGCGCAGGCTGCGGTCGATCGCCAGCGCCGCGCGCTTGCCCATGCCGACCGCTTCGGTGACGAAGCGCGCCATGCTGGTCAGGTCGCCGCCGGCCCAGACCCGCTCGTCGCTGGTGGCGCCGGCGCCGGCCGTCCACAGCAGCGCGCCCTCGCGCCGCAGCGCGCCGCCCAGGTCGTCGAGTCGCGGGTCCTGGCCGATCGCGGTGATCACCGCGTCGGCGGGCAGCTCGAAGCCGCTGTCGGCGATCTCGACGATCTCGAAGCGGCCGCGCTCGGCGCCGGGCCGGAAGTCCACGCGCACGCACTGCAGTGCAAGGCGGCTGGCGTCAAGCGCGGTGGCGCCGGTCTCGCGCACCGCGCGCAGCATCGCGCCGTCGACGAGGCCGATGCCCTCCTCGAGCGCCTCGACGACCTCCTCGCGTTGCGCCGGCATCTGCGCCTCGCGCTCGAGCGAAAGCAGGCTCACCGAGTGGCCCTGGCGGCGCGCGCTGCGCGCGACGTCGATCGCCGCGCTGCCGCCGCCGACGACGACGACGCGTGGCCCCAGCGCCGGCGCCTGGCCCCGGCTGCACGCGGCAAGATAGGTCGCGCCGTCCATCGCCCATTCGACATCGTCGGGCAGCACCGGCAGGCGCTTGGGCTGCTGCGCGCCCAGGGCGACGAAGACGGCGTCGTGGGCGTCGGCGATCGCGCGCATCGCCTCCTCGCCCTGCACCGGGTGCTGCAGCCGGACGTCGACGCCGAGCGCGACGATGCGCGCGATCTCGCCGTCGAGCACGCGGCGCGAGAGCCGGTAGGCCGGGATGCCGTGGCGCATCACGCCGCCCAGCGCATCGCTGGCCTCGAAGAGGGTCACCGCGTAGCCGATGCGCCGCAGCTGGTAGGCGGCGGACAGGCCCGCGGGCCCGCCGCCGATGATCGCGACGCGCCCGGCGGCCGCCTCGGTCGGCGGCGGCGGCATCCAGCCGGCATCGAGCGCGGCGTCGCCGATGAAGCGTTCGAGGCGGCAGATCGACAGCGCCTCGTCGTAGCCGGCGCGGTTGCAGGCGCTCTCGCAGGGGTGGTGGCAGATGCGGCCGGCGATCGCCGGAAAGGGGTTGTGCCGCATCAGCGTCTGCCACGCGCCCTGCAGGTCGCCGCCCCGCGCCTGACCGATCCAGGTCGCGATCTCGCCGTTCACCGGGCAGGCCTTGTGGCAGGGTGCGGGCGCGAACAGGTGGCGCGGCGTTGCCGCGCGCCAGGTTCCGGTGTGGATGCCTTCGGTGGTGCCGGTGGTCCAGATCGGCGGCACCGGGAGCGGCGCGTTCATGGGCTCACCTCCTGCAGCAGCTGCGATGCGGCCTGCCAGCCGCTGCGCACCGCGGCGATGTTCTCGTCGTGCAGGCGCGGCGACATCGCGACCACGGTGCGCTCGAGCACTTCGAGCGTCGGCGCCTGCAGCGAGCAGGCGAGCGCGCCGAGCAGCGCCGAGTTGACGATGCGCCCGAGCCCGTGTTCGCGCGCGATGCCAAGACCGTCGATCGGCAGGATGCGCCGCCCGGGCAGCGCGGCGGCAAAGTGCGCCGGCGCGCGCGCCGAGTTCACGACGATCAGCGTGCGCGCGTGCGCGCAGGCCAGCAGCCGGCCCTCGAGCAGGCTCGCGTCGAAGCACAGGATCGCGTCGGCCTGCTCGATGTCGCAGCGCACGCGGATCGGGCGCTCGTCCACGCGCAGGTAGGAACTGACCGGCGTGCCGCGGCGCGCGCCGCCGTAGCTTGCGAAGCACTGCACCTGCAGGCCCTGCGCGAAGAAGGCCGCAGCCAGCAGGTTGCCCGCGGTCTGCGCGCCCTGCCCGCCCCGGCCTTGGATGATGATCTGCCGCATTCCGGGTCCTCCATGATCGCGGGCATTTCAGGTCCGAAGGCCCGCAGGCCCGCAGGCCCGCAGGCCCGCCTCGAGCAGCCGGCGGACCTTGGCGCCTCGGGCCTCAGCCGTGCAGCGCTTGATACTTGGCCAGCAGCTGCTCCTGCGTCTCGACGTGGTCGGGGTCCTGCACGATGCAGTCGGCCGGGCACACGAGCTTGCACTGCGGCTCGTCCTCGGCGCCCACGCACTCGGTACAGCGGTCCGGATCGATGACGTAGATGTCGCCTTCGCTGATCGCTTCGTTGGGGCACACGGGCCGGCAGGCATCGCAGGCGGTGCAGGTGTCGAGGATGATCAGTGCCATGTTCTTGCTCCTGTGGATGGGACGCGCAGTCCCGCGGGATCGGGGCCGCCCGCGTCCGGCGCGAGCCCCGTGCTGTGTGCTCAGGCCGCCGAGGCCTCGAGCGCGCTGAGCTTGGCGTGCCGGTACGCGCCCCAGAGCGCGGCACCGATCGCGCCCGCATAGATCGAGTCGGGGTGCGAGCGCACCTCGACGTTGACCTTCTCGTTGACCATCTCCTCCTGGACGGCGGCCAGCAATCCGCTGTCCAGCGCGAGCCCGCCGGTCAGCAGCGCCACGCCGCTCTTGACGCCCGTGACCTTGAGCAGCTTGACGATGCGCGAGGCCATCGAGACGTGGATGCCCTTGAGGATGTTGGGCGTGGAGATCGCGCGGCTGACCATGTTGATGACGTCGGTCTCGGCGAGCACGGCGCAGATCGAGCTCACCTTCTCCGGGTCGTCGGCCGACTTGGAGAGCTCGCCGATGTCCTCGACCGCGACGCCGAGATAGCGCGCGATGTTCTCGAGGAACTGCCCCGAGCCCGACGCGCACTGGCTGGTCATCTTGTAGGCCAGCACCTTGCCGCGCTCGTCGATGCTGATCGCGCGGCCGTTGAGCGCCCCGATGTCGACGACCGCGCGCGCCTCGGGGTCGAGGTAGACGCCGCCGCGCGCGTGCGTCGTCATCGAATAGAAGTGGCCGGTCGAGAACTTGACGTTCTCGCCCTCGCCGGTGGTGGCGACGTAGGCGATGTCCTCGGGCTGCAGGCCGGCATCGGCAAGCACCGCGTCGTAGCCTTCGCGCGCGAGCGTCATCGGGTCACGGCGGCGGATGCGCTCGCTGCGCTTGGCAAGCCATTCGATACGCCTGTCGTCGTGGGTGCGAAAGAGCACCGTCTTGACGGCGCCGGAGCCGATGTCGATGCCGATGGTGTTCGTCATGATCTGCTTCTCCTGCTCGGGTGGGATGCGTCGCGGCCTCTGGTGTTCGGGCGCTCAGGCGCGCGCCTCGGCGGTCTTGCCCTCCTCGACGACCGCGCGCCAGGCGAAGGTCGCGCCGCCCAGCGCCCCGGTGTAGATCGAGTCGGGGTTGATGTTGAGCGTGAGATCGCCGTAGTTCTCCTTCACGAGCTCCATCAGCGCCTTGACCGCGGCCTCGTTCTTGGCCACACCGCCTGTGAAGGTGAACTCGTTTCGGATGCCGCCCGAGCGCGCGAGGATCGACATCGCGCGCAGGATGATCGAGCGGTGCAGCCCGGCCATGATGTCCTCGCGCTTGTCGCCCAGCGCCAGCCGATCGCGCAGCTCGGCGCCGGCGAAGACGGTGCAGGTGCTGTTGATGCGCACCGCCTTCGTGCTCTTCATCGCCAGCGGCCCGAGCTCGTGCAGGCCCATGTTCATCTCGTCGGCGATGTAGCCGAGGTAGCGCCCGCAGCCGGCCGCGCAGCGGTCGTTCATCTGGAAGCTCTCGACGATGCCGGCCGGGTCGACCTGGATCGCCTTCGTGTCCTGGCCGCCGATGTCCAGCACGGTCGCGGTGCCGGGGTACATCACGTGCGCGCCCAGGCCGTGGCAGAGGATCTCGCTGCGCACATGCTCCTTCGAGAAGGGCAGGCGCGCACGCCCGTAACCGGTGCCGACGATGTAGGTCTCCTCCATCTCGGTGTCCAGCACCTGCCTGATCGGCGCCGCGACGGCGTCGCGCCTGCCTGCCGTCTGCGGCAGCGCGATGAAGGTCCGATCCAGCGCCGAGAGCAGGTGGCGCCGCACCGAGTCGGCATAGACGCGGTTCTCGACCTCGATGATCGAGCGGTCGAAGAGGTTGAGCAGGTAGTCGTAGGGCATGCCCATGGACTTGGCGACCTCTTCGCCGATGGCCAGGTACTGGCTGCCCGCGATGTCGCGGAAGAAGTCGCTCTTGCGTCGCGCGCCGGGCGCGAAGAGCTCGGGCGCCTCGGCGGTCAGGCGCTTGAAGACCTCGTCGAGCGCCTCGCGCACCGGACCTTCGAACTTCGTCGTCTCGAGATTGCGGTTGCAGGTGGCCTCGAGGTCGGCGAGCTGCTCGAGGTACTGCTCGGCGCGGAAGTCGCGCTCGAGCTGCGCGAGGAAGTCCTCGAGCGCGCCGTTGAGCGCACCGCTATCCTCGAGCGCCCCGCGGAAGAGCTGGAAGCGGCCGTTGATCAGCGCCTCGGTCTTGGCGACGTTGGCCGCGGTGTCGTAGTTCGAGCGCGAATTCGTGATGCCGCGGCCGAGGACGTTCTGGTTCTCGTCGATGACCACCGCCTTGGTGGTCGTCGAGCCGAGGTCGATGCCGATGAAGCAGCGCATGCGGTCTCTCCTTCGTCGTGCGGCGGATGCTCAGTGGGCGCCGGCCAGGGCGGCCGTGCGCTTCTGCTTGACCATCTGGAAGTAGCTCTCGAGCCGGTTCTTGACGTTGGCCGCCGAGAAGTAGCGCGGGTCGACGAGGTCGGTCTCGATGAAGGCCGCCGGCTTGCCGGTGCGCTTCTCGACCTCGCGTAGGATCAGAAGCTGGCCCGCGGAGAAGCTGTTGCAGCTCTTGATCGAGTTGATCAGCAGCCCGTCGGCCTGGTAGTCCTCGATGTAGCGGCAGATCATGTCCACGCGCGAGGGCAGGTTCAGGTTCGTGTAGCAGCCCAGGCAGTACTCGGCCAGCGATTCCAGCGGCTTGTCGGGGTTGTGCCGGAAGCCGAAGTCGTAGAGCCCGCCGACCTTGGCGTAGGTCGACGCGACGACGACCGCGCCCTCGTCGTAGAACATCTTCCAGAAGTCGCGGAAGTGCGTCCAGTTGGGCGGTCCTTCGACGATCAGACGGTACTTCTCCTCGCCCATGTCGCCGTCGGGCGTGACCGGGCCCTTGCCCAGGCGCACGCGCTCCTCGATCTCGCCGCGCAGCACGCGGTAGTACTCGCTGGCCTCGGGCGTGCCGCGGAACGCGGTGAAGATCGGGCCGATGTAGTAGACGGCGCCGAAGTAGCCGTCGATGGGGCTCGGCCGGTTGCGCGCCGACTGCAGCACCTTGACCAAGTCCTCCTCGGCCTTGGCCGATTCCTTCATGTACTCGCGCAGGCGGTCGATGTCGAACTTGACGCCGGAGATGCGTTCGAGCGTCGGGATCACCTCTTCCTTGAGCTGGCGCACGACGTAGTCGCGCATGTTCGGCGCGATGCGGCCCTCGCCCTGGTAGGGCACGTGCAGCATCACCGTCTCGCAGCCGTACTTGTGGCGGATCAGCTCGAACCACTTCATGAAGGTGAAGCAGCCGGTGTAGCTGAGCAGCAGCACGTCGGGGCGCGGCAGCGGGTCGCCGGTGGGGCCGATCTCGCCGCCCTGCATCATCCCGAGGTCGGCCTTGACGTAGGTGCAGACGTCCTCGGAGTGGCCGTCGCGCTCGGCGTCCATGATGAACTTGCCGCTCTTCTTGCGCATGCCGTTCTGCAGCGCGTTGGTCTCGGGCAGGCTGCGCGCGAAGTCGAAGCACATCAGCAACTCGTTGAGGTTGCCGGGGACGAAGGTGGCCGAGACCTTGCGGTTGTTCGCGCGCGCGGTGGCCAGCTCCATGTAGTTCTTGTTGATGAGCTCCTTCTGCAGCCACATCGCGTCCTCTTTCTGGACACTGGGCTTCTTCGAGGCGGGGGCGGCGGGCTTGACGGGGGCGGGGGTGTTCATGCGGCAGTCTCCAGTCGGTTGAGTCCCCGCCGCCTCAGGCGGCGTTCCAGAGCTTGATCGAATCGGCGAAGGTGCCGGCCTGCTCTCGCACCGGCGCCATCTGGCCGGTGTTCTCGGCGTACTTGAAGGCGGTGTGCGGAACGCCGTGCTTGGCCATCACGTCCTGCAGCATCGGGCGCTCGAGCAGCGCCGGGTCGCAGAACGAGGGCGCGGCGAAGATCACGCCCTCGGCGTTGCGGTTCTTCACCTGCTGGAGCAGGAACATGCCCTTCTCCTCGCGCTTGGCGTCGTACTTGGCTGCGGTCGAGGCGCTGCGGTGCAGGAAGGCCTTGGAGAGCTCCTCGAGCGGCTTGCCGTCGGTGGGCACGTCGTCGAGCAGCCAGCGCGTGACCAGCATGAAGTCGTCGTCGACGATGTAGCAGCCGGCCATCTCGATCGACTTGATCAGCGCCAGCGGCGGCTGCTCGCAGAAGCTGCCGTTGATGACGACGCGCGCGTTGTCGCGCCGGGGCCGCTGCACCTGCTCGGCGGCGGCGAGGTAGTCGCGCACGAGCTGCGTGTGCTCCTCGACCGGAAGCACCATGCCCGCGCGCAGCAGCAGGTAGACCTCGGAGGTCGGCGCCTGCCAGGGCTTGGCCGCGCGATAGGCGTAGAGGTCGCGGATCGCCTGCCGGTTCTCGTTGTAGACGGCGATCGAGGCGTTGAGCTCGTCGTCGGTGATCGGGCTGCCGCGCAGGCGGCCGAGATCCTCGCGGATGTGCTGCATCTCCTCCTGGTAGAAGACGCCGCCGACGCTGTCCTTGTAGTTCTGCGGCACGTCGACGTAGCGCACGTACTTGTCCTTGAACAGCATCTGCCACATGCCCGAGAGATTGCGGATCACGTCGCAGATGCTCGGGAAGAGCATGCCGTCCAGGCTGTCCAGGCGCCCGGTGAGGCCGAGCTCGATCGTCGAGCGCGGGATGCGGCAGATGTAGCTCTGGTAGTAGGCGTCGCCCTGGATGACCTCGATCTGGTCGCCCCCGCCCAGGATCCCGACCGCAAGCATTCCTGCCGCGTGGATCAGTTCGCGCGGAACGTAGACCGGCATGTAGCCGATGGCCTTGCGGCCCGGCTCCCTTGCCTTCCATTCCTTGACGCAATTGAAGTCCAGGTCCTCGAACAGCGCCTCGCAGCGCTGCACGATGCGGCTCACTTCGGGCAGGGTCGTGCTCATCAACGGTGCTCCCAGGTTGCTGCGCGTTTGGCGAGGAAGGCGGCCAGGCCCTCGTTGGCATCGTGCGTGCGCATCAGGCCTTCGAGGTACAGGCGTTCGACGCGGGCGAGGTCGTCGCGCAAGGCCGCCAGCCGCGGCGCACGCACGGCCTGAACCGCGTAGGCGAGCGCGGCGGCGCTGCGCGGCGCGAGGTGCTCGTCGAAATAGGCGAGCGCCGCGGCGACCGGGTCCTCGGCGAGCTCGTGCACGAGGCCCAGTGCGTGCGCGCGCACGCCGTCGATGCTGCGCCCGGACCACAGCAGGTCCTCGGCGGCGACCGCGTTCATGCGCCAGGGCAGCAGGCAGCTCGCCGCCGGCGCGAAGACGCCGAGCTTGATCTCGGGCTGGCCGAACTGGGCACCGGGCGTCGCGAAGATCGGTCCGCCCGCCAGCGCGATCTCGAGACCGCCGCCCAGGCACTGGCCGCGCACGGCGACCAGCACCGGCACGCGAAAGCCCGCGAGCGCCAGGATCAGCGTGTGCAGCGAGGCGAGCATCGCCGCGCAACGGTCGGCCAGGTGCTCCTCGACGCTGGCGCCGAAGCTGAAGTGCGGACCCTCGGCATCGAGCAGCACGCCGCGCAGTGCGGCATGGTCGCGGTACGCGTCCAGCGCCGCCTGCAGCGCGCCGATCATCTCGGCGTCGCAGATGTTGGCCTTGGGGCGCGCGAGCGTGAGGTGCAGCAGCGCACCGTCGCGCTCGAGCGCGACCTTCAGCGGGCCGGCTGCAGCCTCAGCCATGCTTCTTGCCCTTGGGCTGGATCTCGTCGTGCAGGCTGCCGACCCAGGACTGGCCGGCGGCGAGCTTCTGGCGCAGCAGCACGAAGTCGACCTCGCGATCGTCCTTGGGGCCGTAGTTGAACGCAGTGAAGCCGGCGCGCGCCTCGGTCACCATGTTCAGCGCCAGCCACGCGCGCGAGTTCTCCTTGTTGCGGTTCCAGGCGTCGAGCTTGGGCTTGCGCAGCTCCTCGAGCGACTTGGTCGTGCAGTCGGGGAAGGTGAGCAGGATCTTGGCGCACAGCTCCTCGACCTTGGCGTCGAGCATCGACAGGTCGACCGTGCCCTTCTTCATCAGCGCCTTGCCTTCTTCCAGTGCCGCGCCGGTCTTGGGTTCGCCGTAGACGTTACGGCCGTACTCGTCGACCATGCGCTGCGTCTCGACGAGCGGGTTGGCGACCCACTTGCCGTCGACCTTGAGCGCCGGCACGATGTCGGTCAGGATGCCCATCTGGTAGGCCTTGTGCGCGCTGAAGGGCTCGCACAGCACGCAGGCGGCCATCGCGCGCTCGGCGCCGACGACGACCGGCAGGAAGTCGGTGGCGCCGCCGATCGGTGCCGAGCCGTGCTTGGGGCCCGCCTGACCGTAGCGCGCGAGGTCGCTCGACACCGAGAAGTCGCAGGCCATGCCGATTTCCTGGCCGCCGCCGATGCGCATGCCGTTGACGCGGCAGATCACCGGCTTGTCGCAGCCGATGATGGCGCTGACCATGTCGTTGAAGAGCCGCATGTACTGGCGGTACTCCTGCGGGTGGCCGGCGTAGTACTCGGCGTATTCCTTCGTGTTGCCGCCGGTGCAGAAGGCCTTGTCGCCCTTGCCGGTGAAGACCACGCAGGCGACGTCGCGCGCATTGCTCGCGGCGCGGAAGGCCAGGATCACGCCCTTGACCATCTCGGTCGTGTAGCTGTTGTACTGGGCCTCGTTGTCGAGCGTGATCCAGGCGTGATAGAGGCCAGGGACGACTTCCCCGTTGGGCAGCTTGGCCGGGCGCTTCTCGTACAGCACGCCCGGGCAGCTGAACTCCGGCACCAGGTTGTGGTCGTGGAATTCGCGCTGGGGCTTGATCGGGGAATTCATCGGGATCTCCTGTCGGGTTTCGATTCGGGTGGGTTGAAGGGAAGGCGTCAGGGCACCATCACCGCGCGGCGCGTGATCTCGCGCTCGTGAACGCCCTTGAAGACCTCGTTGATGCGGTCCAGGGGATGGGTCTCGACGAAGGGCGCCAGACGCACGCGTCCGTCGAGGACAAGATCCAGCGCCGCCGGGTAGTACTCGGGCGGGCAGCCCCAGTTGCCGATCGCGCGCGCGTCGAAGGCCATCAGGTTCGACAGGCGCACTTCCACCTTGTCCATCGTGAAGCCGACGACCGAGAGCGTGGCGCCGTGCACGAGCAGGTTGAAGGCGCTGGTCTGGCCGGCTGCCGTGCCCGAGCACTCGAAGATCTTCCACTCGGTGCCGCGAAGACCGGCGCTGCGCGCGAATTCGGCGATCGTCTTCTTCAGGCTCTTGGCGTCGTACTCGCGCGCATTGAGGGCAAGCGCGGCGCCGCCCTCGTCCTTCACCGCCTGCAGCTTGCGCGGATCGACGTCGATCGCGACCACCTGGGCACCGAAAGCGCGCGCGATCTGGACGCAATAGCCGCCGACGCCGCCGACCCCGTTGACGATCGCCAGGTCGCCCGGTTCGACCCCGGCGCGCCGAACGGCCTGGTAGGGCGTCGTCAGCGCGTCGGCGACGATGGAGACCTGCGCCAGCGTGAGCCCCGCCTTGGCAAGCCGTTCCTCGTCGACGGGGCACAGCCCGCGCGACGGAACGACGATGTGCGAGCCGAAGCCGCCCTGGATGTCGTTGCCGGGCATCTTCTGGTTGCGGCAGATCGTCGCGTGGCCTCGCTTGCACAGATCGCACTCGCCGCAGGGAAGCACCGCCGGAATGATCACCGCGCGGTGCAGCCAGGCTTCGGCGCCCGGCCCTGCAGCCACGACGCGGCCGCTGATCTCATGCCCGAGCGCCAGCGGCAGCGGCTGGTTCGTGCGCACCCCGTCGTAGTAGTAGCCCAGGTCGGTATGACAGACGCCGCAGCCGGCCACCGCGACCACCACCTCGCCCTCGCCGGCATGCGCGATGAACTCGGTGCGTTCGAGCGGTGCACCGGGCGCGGTGAACATCCAGCGGTGGGCGGTGATCGTCATCGTGGGGTTTCCTTGTCGCTCGCTCGGGCTGGGCCTTCGCGTGGTTTTCGTGTGGCCGGACGGATCTGCTGCAGGGGCCTGTGACCGCGGCCGCGTGCAGCGCCGATACCACAGTTGACAGATCGTTCGCGGGTTATTACGGTATTGCAGTACTGATTTACCCGTTTGAGCCGATTCTGAGCCGTTTTTGCAGCGACCGTTTGCGCTGGATCAGATGCAAGTCGGGCCGTCACGGGTTCACTTGCGGCCATCGAACCGGAGGAGCTCAATGCCCCTGAATCCCCCCAAAGCGAGCATGCCTGCACGCAGCTTTTCGCTGGCCATCGCCGGCAGTGGCGGCGCCGGCGTGATGACCGCCGGCACGCTGCTGCTCGATGCCGCGGCGCGTGCCGGCCTCTACGGCCTGATGGTGCGCACCAGCGGCCCGCAGATCCGCGGCGGCGAGGCCGCTGCGCTGCTGCGCATCTCGACGCAGCCGGTCCCGACCCTCGACGACCGCTTCGACGCGCTGCTGGCGATCGACTGGCAGAACCTCAATCGCTTCGGTGACGAAATCCCGATCGGACCGGGCGGCCTGCTGGTCGGCGACAGCGACGCCGGCGACGCGCCCGAGGTTTTCGTCCAGACGGGTGCACGCCTGGTCGCGGTGCCGATGAAGAAGACCGCCAAGGCCGCCGGCGGCGGCTGGGTCAACATGATCGCGCTGGGCCTGGCAGGGGCCCTCGTCGGCGTCCCGGCACAGGCGCTCGAGGACGCGCTGCGCGCGAGCTGGAAGCGCAGCGCCGAGGCGCTGGCGTCCAACATCGCCACCCTGCAGCAGGGCATCGCGCTCGGGCAGGGCATCGAGGGCGAACGCCCCGCGCCGCTTGCCGTCGACCCGAATGCCAGCGGCGCCGGGCGCTGGCTGCTCTCGGGCAACGAGGCCGCCGGCTGCGGGGCGCTGCGCGGCGGCGTCCGCTTCGTCGCCGCCTACCCGATCACCCCGGCCACCGAACTGCTGGAATGGATGTCGCCGGCGCTCACGCGTCTGGGCGGCAGCCTGCTGCAGGCCGAGGACGAGCTCGCCTCCGTCAACATGATCATCGGCGCCTCCTACGGCGGCGTGCCTTCGCTCACCGCCACCGCCGGCCCGGGCCTGGCGCTGATGACCGAGGCGATCGGCCTGGCCGTGGCCGCCGAGGTCCCGATCGTCGTCGTCGACGTGATGCGCGGCGGCCCTTCGACCGGCATCCCGGCCAAGAGCGAGCAGAGCGACCTCTCGTTTGCCGTCGAGGGCCTGCACGGCGATGCGCCCCGCCTCGTGGTGGCGCCCAACAGCATCGCCGACTGCCTGGACGCGACCGAATGGTCGGTGCAACTCGCCGAGGCACTGCAGGCGCCGGTGATCGTGCTCTCCGACCAGTTCATGGGCCAGTCGCGCACCGTGACCGACCCGCCCCGGCAGGCGCCGGTGCCGGGCAAGCGCCTGGTCGCCGAGGCCCACACCGAAGGCTACATGCGCTATCTCGACACGCCTTCGGGCGTGTCGCCGATGGCGATCCCGGGAACGCCGGGCGTCACCTACACCGCCGACGGCCTCGAGCACACCGAGCGCGGCATCCCGAGCAGCGGCGCGCGCGACCACATCAAGCAGCTCGACAAGCGTCTGCGCAAGCTGATGCAGCACGACTACGGCTCGCGCTGGGCCGACGTCGAGGGCGACGCCGACCTGGCGGTGATCACCTTCGGCTCGACCACCGGCGCCGTGCGCGAGGCGATCGCGCGCGCGGCCGCGCAGGGAACGAAGCTGCGCATGGTCTCGTTGCGTCTGATCTCGCCGCTCAAGCCCGAGCTGCTCGACCAGGCACTGGCCGGCGTGCGCCAGGTGCTGGTCGTCGAGCAGAACCACAGCGGACAACTGCTGCGCTACCTTCGCAGCCGCTACGACCTGCCCGGCCGCCCCTCGGGGCTGCACCGCCCGGGTCCACTGCCGCTGCGCCCCGGCGACCTGACCCGTGCCTTCATCGATTGGGCCGCCGCCCACGCCGAGACCGGAGTAACCGCATGAACGACATGACCGAAGCCGCGACGCTCAAGGCGTCCGATTTCAAGTCCGACTACAAACCCGTCTGGTGCCCCGGCTGCGGCGACTTCTCGGTGCTGGGCGCGATCACGCGCGCGCTGGCGATCATCGGCCGGCCGCCGCACGAGGTCGCGGTCGTCTCGGGCATCGGCTGCAGCTCGCGCATCCCCGCCTACACCACCTGCTACGGCTTTCACGGCGTGCACGGCCGCGCGCTGGCCGCCGGCGCGGGTCTCAAGGCCGCGCGCCCGGACATGACGGTGCTCGTCACCGGGGGCGACGGCGACGGCTACTCGATCGGCGGCAACCACTTCATGCACGCCTGCCGGCGCAACATGGACCTGACCTACATCGTGATGGACAACCACGTGTACGGCATGACCAAGGGACAGGCCTCGCCGACCACCGAGCCCGACTGGGACAACAAGCTGATGCCCGGAGGCACCGGCATCCGCTCCTTCCACCCGCTGGTGATCGCGCTGGCTGCCGGTGCGAACTTCGTCGCGCGCGGCTTCTCCGGCGACCCCAACGGCACCGCCGAGCTGATCGCACAGGCGATCCGCCACCCGGGCTTCGCCTTCGTCGAGATCCTGAGCCCCTGCGTGACCTTCCGTCCCGAGCAGCGCGCCTGGAAGGACCACATCCACACCGCATCGGTGCCCGAGACCGATGACCCCGCGCGCGCCGCACGCCGCCTGATGACCGACGACGGCTTCAACGTCGGCGTGCTTTATGCTGGCAGCCGCACGCCCTATGTCAAGAAACCAGCCCCCAGTGCAACACTGACGGAGATCCAAGAGGAGTTCGCGTTGTGAGTCGCCTTCACAAGCCCGGGGCCCAGCCCGCGCCCAAGACCCTGACCGAACTGATGGGCCAGGCCCTGACGATGGAGCGCGAAGCCGTGGCCCGCTACAACGAGCTGGCCGACATGATGGAGACGCACAACAACCCGGAAGTGGCCGAGCTCTTCCGCAAGATGGCGGGCTACGAGCAGATCCACGTGAACCAGATCCTCGCCGACATGGGCTGGGCCGACGACGTCGTCGTTCCGCGTCAGAGCGGCTTCTGGAACATGCCCGAGTCGCCCGAGGTGGTGCCGATCGAGGAGATGCACTACCTGATGCACCCCTGGCATGCGCTGCAGCTGGCGCTGGCCGCCGAGCAGCGCGCCGAGGCCTTCTTTGCCGAGCTGGCCGGCACCGCAACCAGCGAGGCCGTGCGCCAGGCCGCCGAGGAGATGCGGCAGGAGGAGGCCGAGCACGTCGAGATGGTGCGCCAGTGGCTGGCCAAGGTGCCGCAGCCCGACGACGACTGGGCCGAGGACCCCGACCCGCCGCGCTACACCGACTGATACCGCACCCAAGAGGGAGACACGCGCATGCAGACCCTGTTGCCCGCGGGCTGGAAGGCCCCGATCGGATACGCCAACGGCATTGCCGCGCCCGCCGGGGCGCGCATCGTCTTCCTCGCCGGGCAGGTGGGCTGGAACGCCGACCAGGTCTTCGAGAGCGAGGAACTGGCACCCCAGTTCGCACAGGCGCTGCGCAACATCCTCGCGGTGCTTGCCGAGGCGGGCGGCCGCCCCGAGCACATCTGCCGCATCACCGCGTTCTGCTGCGACCGCCGGGCCTACCTGGCTGCGCGCAAGCAGATCGGCGGCATCTGGCGCGAGCTGATGGGCACGCATTACCCGGCGATGAGCATGATCTTCGTCTCCGACCTGCTCGACCACCCGGGCAAGATCGAGCTCGAAGCAACGGCCGCGATCCCGCCGGCCTGAGCTGCGCGAACCATCGTGGGTGGCGTGCAGAGCGCCCAGGCGACTCCAAGCGCCCCGACGATTCACGTCGCCATCCTGGAGCGCTGCATCATCGTTCGGCGTCAGCGAATCCGAGGGCCCAGCGGCGCCACACGCAGGCGCGCCATGCCTGCCCGCCTCCCTCGAGACGACGGGCGGAACCGGCGGACGCGGGGTTCAATGCCGTCTTTGGCCCTCCGGCGACCGGGTCCGTGAACGCGGGCGGACGATGGCGCACTAAGATCGCCCACATCAACCACAACCACGGAGACACAGATCTCATGGCTACTCCCCGTCACGCTTCCCTGGCCGCAGCGACGCTGCTGGCTGCACTCCTTGCCTCCGGCCCTGCCGCTGCCCAGGGCAGCGGCAAGCTGCGCGTGGGCTTGATGCTGCCCTACAGCGGCACCTACACGGCGCTCGGCAACGCGATCGAGAACGGCTTCAAGCTCTACGTCGCCGAGCAGGGCGGCAAGCTCGGCGGGCGCGAGATCGAGTACTTCAAGGTCGACGACGAATCGGATCCGGCCAAGGCGGTCGACAACGTCAACAAGCTGATCAAGCGCGACAACGTCGACGTGCTCATCGGCACGGTCCACTCGGGCGTCGCGATGGCGATGGCCAAGGTCGCCAAGGAGACCGGCACGCTGATGATCGACCCCAACGCCGGCGCCGACGCAGTCACCGGCCCGATGTGCGCGTTGAACATCTTCCGCAGCTCGTTCTCGAACTGGCAGCCCGGCTACGCGATGGGATCGGTGGTGGCCAAGCGCGGCCACAAGACCGCCGTCACGATCACCTGGAAATACGCTGCGGGCGACGAGTCGGTCAACGGCTTCAAGGAAGCCTTCACCAAGGCCGGCGGCAAGATCGTCAAGGACCTCACCCTGCCCTTCCCCAACGTCGAGTTCCAGGCGCTGCTCACCGAGATCGCGGCCCTCAAGCCGGACGCGGTCTACACCTTCTTCGCCGGCGGCGGCGCGGTCAAGTTCGTCAAGGACTACGCCGCGGCGGGCCTCAAGGAGAAGATCCCGCTCTACGGTGCCGGCTTCCTGACCGACGGCACGCTCGAAGGCCAGGGCGCATCCGCCGAGGGCCTGCTGACGACGCTGCACTACGCCGATTCGCTCAACACCCCGCGCGACAACAGCTTCCGGCTCGAGTACGCCAAGAGCTACAAGCTGCAGCCCGACGTGTATGCGGTGCAGGGTTACGACGCGGCGCAGATGCTGGGCATCGGCCTCAAGGCGGTCGGTGGCGACGTCACGAAGAAGGCCGAGTTCGCGGCCGCGCTGCGCAAGGCGAGGATCGACAGCCCGCGCGGCGCGTTCACGCTCTCGTCCAGCCACAACCCGGTGCAGGACATCTACCTGCGCAAGGTCGAGGGCAAGGAGAACAAGCTGGTCGAGGTGGCCTCGAAGGCGCTTGCCGACCCGGGCCGCGGCTGCCGCATGTAACGTAACGCCTCCCGAAGCCCTGCGGGCCTGGCGGCCCGCAGGGTTTCATCATGCACCGCCGGCCGGCGCACGCAGCCGCCGGCGGTTGCTCCTTCATCGAGTTCCCATGCCTTGTTACGAAATCGACGGCGTGGTGCCGGTCATCGACCCGAGCGCCTTCGTCCACCCGACGGCCGTCCTCATCGGCGACGTGATCGTCGGCCCCGGCTGCTACGTCGGCCCCTGTGCGAGCCTGCGCGGCGACTTCGGCCGCATCGTGCTGCAGGCCGGCTCCAACGTGCAGGATTGCTGCGTGCTGCACAGTTTCCCGAACCACGAGATGGTGATCGAGGAGAACGGCCACATCGGGCACGCGGCCGTGCTGCACGGCTGCAACGTTCGACGCGACGCGCTCGTCGGGATGAACTCCGTCGTCATGGACGAGGCCGAGGTCGGCGAGAAGACCATCGTTGCCGCCTGCGCCTTCGTGCCGGCGGGGCGCAAGCTGCCGCCGCGCACGCTGTGCGTCGGCGCGCCGGCCAAGGTGCTGCGCGAACTCGACGACGGCGAGATCGCGCGCAAGCGCGAGGCGACCGCCTATTACCAGGAACTGGCGCGGCGCAGCCTTGCGACGATGCGCGAAGTGCAGCCGTTGCACGCGGTGCAGGCGGACCGAAAGCGCCTTGTCCTGCCGCCGCTGCAAGCCCTGACCGAGTCCTCGCGCCAGGCCTAGCCGTATCCTCGCGTCGGCTCCTGCAGGTGGCCGATGACGATGTCCATCAGCTCGTTGGTGATCTCGTCCTGGCGCACGCCGGACATCTCGCGCCGCACCGCATCGAGCCGGTCATCGACCGACTGTTCGGCCTGCTGCATCAGCGCCAGCCGCGCCGCGTTCTCGGTCACGATGGCTTCCGCGGCGGCGCGGAACACGCTGGCGAAGATGTGGTTGCGCACGAGCGCTGCCAGCAGCGCCGCCGGCGCGATCGCGAAGTCCGGCAGCGAGCGCGAGGGCCAGCGACGCGGCGCCTGCAGCAGTTCCGGCGCGAGCGGCAGCAGCGTCAGCGCCACGGGCGCGCGGCTGCCATGCTCGGCGCGCTGCGTGTAGACGAGCGTCACCGCGAGCTCCGAAAGCGGCCCGCCGCGGCCGGCGCGGACAATGCGCGTCACGAGCTCCCCGGAGAGGCGGCCGATGCCGTCGACCGAGGCCGGAGGGGTCAACACCCGATCGGGCTCGATGCCGTGCTCGCGCAGCGCCGTCTCCAGGCGTGCTCCGACGCACAGCACGCTGCGGCGTCGCCGATCACCGGCGCTCCCTTCGCACTGCAGCGAGACGAGCCGAGCGACCAGTTCGTTGTAGTTGCCGCAGAAGCCATGATCCGAGCCGAAGGCGACGAGCACGCGCTGCTGCACCGGTTCCGCCTCGAGCAAGGCCTGTTGGCCCTCCATGCGGTAGGCGAATGCCATGAATCCGCGTCTGATCGTCGCGTGATACGCCTCGATTGCGATCGCCGCCTGCTCGTAGGGCGTCGCGTTGATCGCCGCCATCGTCTTCATCGTGCGGACGATGCCGCGGATGCTGCCGAGCGTGCGGCTGCGGCGCGAGAGCTGTTCCAGGTCCTGGGCCATCGGCGTGCGCGCAGGCAGCTCTACTGGCTGCCGCGCGGTGCAGGCGCCTGGACACCGCCACGCAGTGCCTGCAGCGCCTCCCGCGCAAGCTCGATGATCGAGGTCCGATCGGCGTCGCTGAGCGCCTGCCTGGCGTCGATCCGCTGTTCGACATGCCCGAGTTCGCGCCGGGCCGCCGCACGCAGCGCCGCGCTGTGCATGGCGATCTCCTGTTCGGGGCACTCGTCGAGAAGACCCTCCATCGCCGCAAGCAGCAGCGTGAGTTGCTCGAGCGTCGACATCGGATCGCGCTCGGCCTGGCGCAGCGCCAGCCGCACCGCCGCGCCGCGCCGGAGCCGCGCGCGCACGCCCGGATCCAGCCGCGTGCCGAAGCGCGCGAAGTCCTCGAGCGCCTCGAACTGCGAGAGCGTCACGCGCAGGTTGGCCGAGACCTGGCGCAGGCTGCGGTTCTGCGCCTTGCCGCCCACGCGGGACACCGATAGCCCCAGGTCGACCGCGGGGAACTGGTTCTTCTGTGCCAGGCGCGGCGAAAGGTAGATCTGCCCGTCGGTGATCGAGATCAAGTTCGTCGGGATGTAGGCCGAGAGGTTCTCGGCCTCGGTCTCGACGACCGCCAGCGCCGTGATCGAGCCGTTGGCGTGTTCGGCCCCGAACTGGCCTGCGCGTTCCAGCAGCCGCGCGTGCACGTAGAAGATGTCGCCCGGGAAGGCCTCGCGCCCGGGCGGGCGGCGCAACAGCAGCGAGAGCTCGCGGTAGGCACGCGCGTGATGCGTGAGGTCGTCGAAGACGAGCAGCACGTCCTTGCCCTGCGCGCTGAAATGCTCGGCCATGCTCATCGCCGCGTAGGGTGCGATGTAGGCCAGGCCCGGCGCCTCCTCGTCGCCGGTGTTGACGATGATGCTTCGCTCCAGCATCCCGCCCTCGGACAGCGCGTGGATCACGCGCGCGACCGCATCGCCCCGCTGCCCGATCGCACAGTAGATGCACCGCAGCTGCGAACGCCGCTGGTTGAGCATCGCGTCGATCGCAAGCGAGGTCTTTCCGGTCTGCCGATCGCCGATGATCAGCTGCCGCTGCCCCAGGCCCACCGGCACCGCCGCGTCGACCGCGGTGATGCCGGTGGCCAGGGGGCGCAGGATCGGCGTGCGCGCGAGGATGCCCGGAGCCTCCGCCTCCACCGCGCGCTGCGCGGCGGCGGTCACCGCGCCCTTGCCGTCCAGCGGCCGCCCGAGCGGGTCGACGACTCGCCCGAGCAGCACCGAGCCGACCGGCGTGCTGACGACTCGCTGCGTGCGGCGCACGCCTTCCCCCGGACGGATCGCGCGCGCGGGACCGAGCAGCACGACGCCCAGGCGTCCGGGCTCCAGGTCCATCGCCAGGCCCTGCACCCCGCTTTCGAAGACAACCAATTCCTCGGCCAGCGCGCGCGCCAGGCCCGAGACGATCGCAACGCCGTCGCTGACATCGGTGACGACACCGGTCTCGATGAAACTCGGGGCCGGCCCGGACACCGCGAGCAGGCGCGCGCGCCACTGCTCGAAGGCCTCGGCGCCGGATGGACGGCCCTGCATCGTCCTCAGCGCAGGCGCTCGGCCGGCGACGGAACACCGCCCAGGCGACGCACCGGAAGGCAAGTCACCTGATCCTCCAGCATCGCGCTCTCGAAATCGTCCAGGTAGCTGTCGATCGTCCAGGCGACACGCGCAGCGCCAAGCTGCATCACGATGCCCGGAGCCTGCTCGCGATCCACGGCAAAACGCAAGCGCACGCCCGGCAGCAGCGCCGCGAATTCCTCGCGCATCTGCGCCTGCGCGTCGTCGTCCAGCGCCTCGTGCGTCGTCACGATGGCCTCGGTGTGCGTCCCGGCCGCGGCCGAGAGCTCGGCGGCCATCGGTTCGAGCTGCCGGCCGATCCGGCGCGCGATCGCCGCCTCGAGCGGTGCGTCGGCCAGATCGTGCATGACCTTGCGCAGCAGCTGCAGCAGCATCAATGCCCCGGCGCGCTGCAGGCGCTGCGCGAAGTCCTCGCGTTCGGCCTCGAGCTGGCGCTGCCACTCGCGGTGCTCGTCGTCGCGCTGCGCACGCGCCTCGGACAGCAGCTGCTCGCGCTGCGCCTCGGTCGCGCGCAGGGCCTGCGCAAGCATCGTGTCGCGCTCGGCAAGCGTCCGCTCGTGCTGCTGCTGGTAGCGCTGCTCGGCGGCGCGGGCATCCTCGCGTGCCGCCTCGGCTGCCGCAAGCCGCCGCGCGATCTCGGCTTCGCGCGCATCGATGCCGTCCAGGATCGGGCGGTAGAGGAAGCGCCGCAGCAGCCAGACCAGCAGCAGGAAGTTCGCCAGCTGCGCGAGGACCGTGATCCAGTCGATCGACATCGGCGATCAGCCTCCCACCGCGGGCTTGACCGCGTCCCAGAAGGGATTGGCGAAGATCAGGATCAGCGCGACGACGAAGCAGTAGATGCCCGAAGATTCGACCATCGCCAGGCTCACGAAGAGCGTGCGCGAGAGCGTCGGCGCCGCATCGGGCTGCTGCGCGATCGCGGCCATCGCGGCGGCAGCCGCGCGGCCTTCGCCGAGGGCCGCGCCGAAGGAGCCGATCGCCACCGTCAGGCCCGCGGTGAACATCGAGACAAGGGCAACGAGGGTGAGTTCGCTCATGGGGCACAGTCCTGTTCGTTTTCGGTCGGAGGGTCGGCCATCGCGGACGAGATGTAGACCGCGGCGAGGATCGCGAAGATGTAGGCCTGGATCACGCCGACCAGCAGGCTGAAGAGGTTCATCACGACCGGGAAGAAGAAGGGCGCGACGCCCAGCAGGATCGCGGCGATCACCGCGCCGCTCATCACGTTGCCGTAGAGGCGGATCGACAGCGACACGGCCTTCGAGAGCTCGCCCAGCAGGTTCAGCGGCAGCAGGAAGAGCGAGGGCTGGCCGAACTTCGCCAGGTACTGCCGCGGCCCGCCATGCGCGATACCGAAGGCCGGAACTGCCAGCAGCACGGCCAGGGTCAGCGCCACCGTCGTCGACAGCGACCCTGTCGGCGACTTGAAACCGGGCACGAGCGCAAGGATGTTCGACATCGCGATGAAGAGGAAGAGCGTCCCGGCGAAGTACATCACCCGGTGCACCGCGCGGCGCGTCACCGCGTGGATCTGTTCCTCGATCAGCTTGACGAGGATTTCGAGCGTGTTGCGCCAGCGGTCCGGCGGCGCGTCGGGCCGCAGCCGGCGCGTCGCGAGCCACGACAGGCCGACGAGGACCGCCATCACGATCCAGGTGCTGACGATGGTCGCGTTCAGCCGCAGCGCGCCCAGCTCGAGCACGATCGTGTCGTCGGGGGTCAGCTGCATCTAAGGCTCCTGCGTCGCCAGCGGATCGAGAGGCTCACGCGCCCGCGCGCCGCGGATCGCCGCCGTGCGCACGAGCACGAAGGCGGCGAGAAAGCCCGCCAGCATCCACAGCGGCTGCGCCTGCCGCACAAGCCAGAACGCGAGACCCAGCAACAGGCCGGCCCGCAGGAGGAAGCTCGCCAGCAGCAGGAGCGCCGGCCTTCGCGCGCGCAGGGCGCGGCGCGTGCTCCACGCCAAGCCCGCGAAATAGAGGATCGACGCCGGCACTCCAGCGGCCAGGCCGATCAGCAGCGCTCGTGCGTCGAACTCAATCACGCGTGCGGACCTCCTCCTCCAGGCGCGGCTGGTCGGCCGCCGACTTGCGGTTCTCCCGCGCGATCCAGTCCCAGGCCACCATCACCCCGACCACCAGGCCGCCGAGGATCAGCGCCAGCGTCCACGAGAAACGCTGCGGCGCGACGCGATCGAGCCACAGCCCCAGCAACGCCCCACCAACGGTGGGGATCGCGATCGACCAGCCGATGACCCCGAAGGCGCTCAATCCGCGCAAGGGGCTCTCGGCCCGGCGTTCGCGGCTGTGCTGCATGCGTCGCGCGCCTCGCCGGATCCCTTCGAGCGAGGGCGGACCGTTGTCCTTCATCTCGCGCTCCTTCACGCCTCACTGTGGCGGCTTTCGCAGCGCACCGAAGTGACGGACGATCCCCGTTTCCAGCCGCGAGAGCGCGGTGCGCGCAAGGCGCTCCTCCTCGTCGACGTCCCTGAACGCGGCTTCGACGGTCGCGGCGAGCGTGTCCAGACTCTGCCCGCGCACGGCGCGGCGGACCGCGATCTCGACGCGGTCGTCGTGCTTGACGAGCAGGCCGTGGTCGATGCCGAAGAAGAGTTCGGTGCCCTCTGGATCGGTCAGCACGAGCACCGACGGGACGAGGGCCGCGACGTGATCGGCGTGCCCCGGCAGCAGGCCGAAGGCGCCGCCTTCGGCCACCGCCTGGAGCTTGCTCGCCGGCCCCTCGAAGAGCAGCCGCGCCGGCAGGCGCAGGCTGACCTGCATCTGCGTCGGCAGCCTCATGCGGCCGTTGCGGGGTCCGACAGCGACCCGATCATGTAGTAATCCATCTCGTCATCGTCGAAGCGGCTGCGAGCGAGGATGGTCTCACAACCGGCCAAAGTGTCCGCAAGAGGCACGCGTGCGCCGGGCGTGCCGCTGAACATCTCGGCGACGTGAAACGGCTGCGTCAGGAAGCGCTCGAGCCGCCGTGCGCGGGCGACCACCGCGCGATCGGCCGCCGATAGCTCCTCGAGCCCGAGCATCGCGATGATGTCGCGCAGCTCCTCGTACTGCGCGAGCGTGCGGCGCACCTCGCGCGCGATCTCGTAGTGGCGCTGACCGACGACCGTCGGCGAGAGCATCACCGAGCTCGACGCCAGCGGGTCCACCGCCGGATAAAGGCCTTCGCTCGCGCGCTTGCGCGAGAGCACGACCGAGGCCGAGAGGTGCGAGAAGATGTGCACCGCCGCGGGGTCGGTGAAATCGTCCGCGGGGACGTAGACCGCCTGCACCGAGGTGATCGCGCCGCTCTGGGTTGAGGTGATGCGCTCCTGCAGCTCCGCCAGTTCGGTCGCCAGCGTCGGCTGGTAGCCCACGCGCGAGGGCATGCGGCCGAGCAGGCCCGAGACCTCCGAGCCCGCCTGCACGAAGCGAAAGACGTTGTCGATCAGCAGCAGCACGTCCTGGCGCATCTCGTCACGGAAATACTCGGCCACCGTCAGCGCCGTCTTGCCGATCAGGAAGCGCACGCCCGGCGCCTCGTTCATCTGCCCGAAGAGCATCACGGTCTTGTCGCGCACGCCCGCCTCGCCCATCTCGCGGTAGAGCTCCTCGGCCTCGCGCGAGCGCTCGCCGATGCCGCAGAAGAGGCTCACGCCCCGGTAGTGCTGCACGGTGTTGTTGATGAGCTCGTTGATCAGCATGGTCTTGCCGACGCCGGCGCCACCGAAGAGACCGGTCTTGCCGCCGCGCTCGATCGGCGCCAGCAGGTCGATCGCCTTGATCCCCGTCTCGAGCACGGTACCGCGCACGACCCGCTCCTCGAGCGCGGGCGCTGCCCGGTGAACGGGCCGCCAAGCGCTCACCGCCGGCGGCGGTCCGCCGTCGATCGCTTCGCCGAAGACGTTCAGCACCCGGCCCAGCACCGCCTTGCCCACCGGCACCTGGATCGGCGCCCCGGTGGCGCGCACGGCCTCGCCCAGTCCCAGGCCGCGCACCGGCGCGAGCGCGATGCAGCGCACGGTGCGCGAGTCGACGAGTGCGCTCACCTCCATCGGCACGCCGGCTGCGTGCAACAGGTCGCGGATGCGGGGGGCACCGGTCGCGAACTCGACGTCGACGACCGCGCCGCGCAGGCCCACGATCCGGCCGATCGGCGCTTCCCCCGCCGTCTGCCCTTCGTACGTTCCCGGATCGGCTCGCACCGGTTTCGTCCTGATCCCTTCCGCCGGTGGCATTGCACCGGCACTGTTCCCCTTGCCCATTCTCCCCCGGAGTCCGGTGCGCGGCGCCCTGGCGTGAAGCCGCTCGAGAGCAACGCACGAGCGTGGCGACAGCGTTGCTGCAACCTGTCCTGCACCCACTGCACGACAGCCGCGTTGATTGAATGAACGTTCATCCATCCGCTAGACTCCCGGCATCGCGTGCGATGCCCGCGCCGGGAGCGCGCGTTCCCGGCCCCCGACACGAGCCTCGCCGTGGTAACGTTCCCGACTGTCGGCGCCCAACCCGAACGCGGCCGCAGCACCCACGCCGATCCACGATTCACCACAGGAGACATCGATGACGTTCGCATCCCGACGGACCGTCCTGAAGACGGGCGCAGCGGCCAGCCTGGGGCTGGCGGGCCTGACGCGCATGGCCTCGGCACAGGAGCCGATCAAGCTGCGCATGTCGCACTTCCTCTCGCCGATGGCGCCCGCGCAGACCAAGCTCTTCAAGCCCTGGGCCGATCGCGTCGAGAAGGATTCCGGCGGGCGCATCAAATGCGAGATCTACCCGGCAATGCAGCTCGGCGGCAAGCCGCCGCAGCTCTTCGACCAGGTGCGCACCGGCGTCGCCGACATCGTCTGGACGGTGCCCGGCTACACGCCCGGGCGCTTTCCCATCGCCGCCGTCTTCGAACTGCCGTTCGTCGTCGGGTCGACCGCCTCGGCCACCGCACAGGCGATCTGGGAGTTCTACAAGCTGCGCATGCGCGACGAGTTCAAGGACGTGCATCCGCTGCTGCTGCACTGCCACGCCCCCGGCCTCGTGCACATGAAGGACAAGGCGGTCACGAAGATGGAGGACCTGCAGGGCAAGAAGATCCGCCTGCCGACCAAGCCCGTGGGCGATGCGCTCAAGCTGATGGGCGCCAACCCGGTGGGCATGCCGCTGCCCGAGGCCTACGAGGCACTCTCGCGCGGCGTCGCCGACGGGGTCACCGTGCCCTGGGAGGTGATGAAGCCGCAGCGCCTGAACGAGCTCGTCAAGTTCCACACCATCACCGGTCTCTACACGAACGTGTTCCTGATGGCGATGAACAAGGCCAAGTACGACGGCCTGCCGGCCGACCTCAAGGCCGTGATCGACAAGAACTCGGGCGACAACTTCATCAAGGAGATCGGCCAGGCCTGGGACGATGCCGAGCTGCCCGGCCTGCAGCAGGCCAAGGAACTCGGTCACACGATCATCGAACTCGCTCCCGACGAGAAGGCGCGCTGGAAGAAGACCACGCAACCGGTCGTCGACGCCTGGATCGCTGCCACGCCCAACGGCAAGGCACTGCACGATGAGGCCGTGGCAATGATCGCGAAGTACGACAAATGAGCGAAGGCGGCGGCCACGCCGGTGACAGCAGCGCTGCGGCGCGGCCGGGCTACGAACGCGCGCTGGAACGCGCCTGCACCTGGCTTGCGATCGGCGGCGGTTTCGTGATGCTTGCCTTCACCGCGGTGTCGGTGGGCAGCATCATCAGCCGCAGCCTGTTCGGAGCGCCGCTGGTCGGCGACTTCGAGCTCACCGAGCGCGGCACCGCGATCGCGGTCTTCGCGATGCTGCCCTATTGCCACCTGCGCGGCGGCAACGTCGTCGTCGACATGTTCGTCGGCATGTTCCCGCCCCCGCTGCGCCGGGCGCTCGCGGTGCTCAGTGACGTGCTCTTCACGATCGTCGCCGGCCTGATGACCTGGCGCCTGGCCGTCGGCGGCATCGGCCAGTACCAGTTCAACGACATGTCGATGATGCTGCAGATCCCCACCTGGTGGATGTTCGTGCCGATCGTCGTGTCGATGGCGCTGCTCACGCTGGTCTGCGTGGCGCGCGCGGCCCGCGGCGGAAGGGAATTCCGATGAGC